>JAABUK010003110.1_pt1 | contig 28487 bp, 44 predicted proteins | sample 5559141 | NCBI WGS metagenome assembly JAABUK01 (sample SAMN10711869, study PRJNA513367) | rock metagenome | isolation source: Antarctica rocks | place: Antarctica: Victoria Land, Pudding Butte nord | collected 2016-01-03
TCAGCAGGAATCTGGACCTGACTCGCGGTGCGAGACTCCCTGGCTTGCTGAGCTGCTCGCCGCCGCTCTATGAAAGCTGTCGCAGCACAGAGGAAGAAGTATGCTGGGTGGCATTCCCTCTGCAACATCACATGACAAACAGATTTGCAGTATGCCATATGCCACGAGCTTAGGGCATTTGTGGCATATGGCAATATCTGCATTCTGATGCAGCATTGACACAGTGGTACTTTCATCAGCCCGCAGCCCAACTGAAGAGGAGGATGGCGTCTGGGGTCAACCGCGGTGTTCATTGGTTTCCCCAAAACTGAATATTGCGGTTGCGCAGCATCACCACCAATCATATGCTGCCCAAGTTGTATACACTCACATAGGCATAAGTGAATCACAAATCTGACCTGAGGAGGAAGATGTGCGGGGTCAACCCGGCTGTTCATGAGCTCCCCCATAACCTGGTACTGGTGCCCCACCCACCCCCAGTGGGCGGCGCCCTCAGCCAGGGGCAGGGGTGCAAGCTGGGGTGGGGGGTGGCGGTAGGCTGCCAGATGCTGCTGGAAGTGAGACAGAGCCTCTTGGCTGCGATGCTGGTGCAAGAGTAAAGTCACGACCTGCGGCCATTTCACCATGACCTTGGTGGGTGAACACGATCATGACCGCAATGGTGATGTTATTTGTTTTGCATGGATGCACAGAGCACGCTAAGTGAGGGATCTGGCTGCGATGTTTGGGTGGAAACTATTAACGGTTTGTGAGTTTTGTTCTGGGAAACACTCATTTTGGGAGCTTGTGCAAGAACAAAATGAACTGCAGCAGTTTTGACCAATTCACAGTGCAAAAGTGAAGCAACCAGCACCTGTGGCCATTTTGATAGCTTGAGCACTGCCAACATTTTGACAGAACAGCACAGGACAGCAACCAAGACAATGAAACCCATGCAATGCCCACTTTTGGGCAACATACGGCCCAAAATGGCCTCAGACTCATGGTAGCATACCAAGGACGACGTCTGCTCTTAATGAGCATCTAAATGCAGGTCAATGTAGCGGCACTACAGTCAGGACAACATCCCACCTTGATGTGCATTTGCTCCGCAACAGAGGTCAGCTCATACCAATGCTGCAGTGGCAGAGTAGAGCCCAAGGGGACCTTCTGCAACTGGCTGTATGCAGTCTGGTATGTCTTGACTGCTGTCGACCAGTCAGCCCGAAACTCTGCCAATGCACCTGCCTGCATCGTACATTATGGTTATGCAGCCACAGCAAACAACCCTGGTGCAGAGCCTTATTTTGACACAGAAAGTAAGGGAAGCAGTAGCATGAAGCTTGAGTCAGAGCTCAGACTGATACAGCAGCAAGCATGGGATGTGTTTGAGGCTCAGGTGCATGGGAATGATGACAGCAAGGCTCAGGTCTACAGGTGCTACATGCAGCACAGCACAGCACAGCACAGCACAGCACAGCACAGCACAGCACAGCACAGCACAGCACAGCACAGCACAGCACAGCACAGCACAGCACAGCACAGCACAGCACAGCACAGCACAGCAGAGCAGCCATGTGCCATCTGTGGACAGAATTAGGAGCTGAAGGAGCACCAGCAATGCATTTTGAAATGCTGCGCGCATCAAGACATTACTCACACCGCATTTGTGTGAGAGGCCAAATCAGCTGTGCATTTCCTGTGCAATAAACGAGCCAAAATGGCATCAGCAAGACATCTATTTGGGGTGCGTGCGTGGGCAAAGTGCCATTTGTTTGACATGCAACCAGACATCCAATACATGCAGATGTTGTTGACACTGCAGAGGCCCACTAGCAGGTATCAGCAACATACCTTGAATGAGATACGCGCATTGAGCTCTGGTGGTGGGGCTCGTCTCTCAGCATGCATTGATAAGATCCTTCTGGACTCGTCCAGGTAGAAAACTCCAGCTTGCTCGTGCAAGCTTCTGCCTAGCTTCACCAGACCAGCCACATCTGTCAAGCACAGACTCAGCAGGCACCTGCACAGTGTGCATTCACTGCTTCTGTGAGTGTGCAAAACGCTTGATGACGCTCACCTGAGAGCTTGAGCCTAGTGTGCATTGGGCTTGCCAAGTGCAGAACAGACTGGCTAACTTGTGGGTCAGGGAGATATGGAAATGTGTGTAGAATGCTGCTGAGCTAGCTTTGTTGTGTGTTGATGTTGCTTTGAGCAATTGTAGCCAAGCTGATTGGGGCCTCACACAGCCTCCATGCAGCTTGCTTTGAGCAGCACGAGCAAACACAGGTGAGGCATTGTGAAGGGCAAGATGCCTAAAATACAGAATGATGCATCTGTCAGGACCCTTGTGTTTGCTGCTCGCAAGCTTGTCAAGACATTGTCACATCAAAGATGGTGCGAGCCATTCAGGGATAGGCACGAAATGCAGTTTGTGTTGTCACCGTCTGTCAACGCCTGCCTGCTTGCAAAGCTGCAAAGCACGCTCGTCTGGAATGTCTGAACTGCTTGCGGGTTGCACAATGATAATCAGGGCGCGCGTTCCTCTTGCTCGAGTGGCTGCCTTGACAGCATCTGCCTGCTGTGTGCAACGCAACCAGCTTGCAGGATCCCCCAATACTGAGTCTCTGCAGGCAAGTGCCAGCCTGGCTCTTGAAAGGTTCCACTGTTAGGGCAGCAATCAGGTGTCATGTCACACACCTAGACAGGAAGAGCACTGCAACTGCAGGCCGTCTTTGCCTGTGCTTGGCAAACCAATCTGCCTGTGAAAACAACAGTGAGTTTTCAAAACTTGAGGCTGTGAAATGTCACATGAAACTCAGAGCCAGAAGACAGGCAACCTTCAAGATGTCCACAGGAGGCGTGTGCGAGGTTACTGTGCTCTTGCGCTCCCCTGCAAAGCAACATGTCTATATTGCAGTGCTATGAGCCAGAGTTTTTGCACACGCTTGCTTGTTGCAAGCTCACCAAACAATCTTGAGGCGCTCTGCGGATCTGCCAGTCCTATAGAGTTGATGGGTGGTCGGTGCTGTGACCTAAGGAACTCTCCGACAGTGCTGTGCAGCTCGGGACAACCCAGCAACGCAACGAGCGCAAGCGGAGGCGTGACTAGCTCGGGTGGATAGCAGTCCATGGCTGTGCACCCCAATGACCGATTTCCTCAAGACCCGACCTTGATCACCACATGCTGATCTCACCCAGGACACGGTATCGATGTCCTAGCCGGCTCAAAACCCTCAAGCAATGTTGTGGTCTACCGCCAATACGTGCGGCAATGGCAAGCGGATGCGCAGGGTCATCAGCATCACGTAGTATGCTTCGTCGCACCAAGCTTGCTGCGTGAACATATGCTAGCAATTTTACCGTGAGTAAGCTTAGCGAAAAACTTCCAGGGCAAGCAATTCTTGCTACTAGTACCATAACAGATCACCGGCTATCTGGAAGATGGTAATTCTTGCACTCCTGCTTGATCAGGTGGCCATCATGGCCACCAGCCTGTTTTGCGGGGCAGCCATCTATGTCAGTTTTGTAGAGCAACCAGCTAGAATGCAGGTGCCCTTGCGAGAAGCCGCTCGGCAATTTGGCAAATCGTACCCCCGAGCAGCACTTCTACAGCCGATTTATATATTTAGCTCTTGCGCAGCATCGGCCACACGGTACTGGAAAACATTTCCGCCTGTGATTTTGCACAGGCAGTCAAAGACCATGCAGCAAGCTCACCTGGTCAATCTGGTGATGATGGGCGGCTGTTTGTTGTGGACCTTGGTCTTCATGCTGCCTGGCAACAAAGCACTTCTAGCAGCAGAGCGAGAATCAGCTCCTCGAGTGAAACAGCTGCTGCAAACTTGGGGCTGGCAGCACAGCTTGCGATCAGTTGCATCAGCTGCAGCTCTTTTTGTTCTGCTCGCAGCCAGTCTGGATCTATTTGGGTAGAGCCATTGCGTTAGGCGCAAGTTAGTTCACTTCTTGCCTCATTCAGCAGGCAGAGTGGATATATCTGTGGCAGTTTCAGCAATGTTGTGTTGCTGATGGTGACGTTTTCACTTGGCCGGTTTGACAGGACCAGGACACATGGCAGCAGACATGTTTGTTGTGTGCAATGCTGAAAGGTCACTCTATTTTCAAATTCAGTTATCACTTTGCAATCTGGCTCCCAACAAGCTTTTGCCAGCTGGTCGTCGTGCTACCAGTACTGCTAGTCATCACAGGCTCTGAAGATAGTCCAGACAGTACATCATTTATGCTGTTGCTGGTACTGTTGTTGTGCTACCGCGTTGCACTGCAGGGTTTGCAGTGCAACATTTTTTGGCAATTGAAACATTCACGTCGTACTAGACAGAGCTGGAATGACCACCCAGGACATTACTACGCAAAGCGTCGTGTACCAGAGACCGAAATCAAGTGGGTTGACTTTGAAACGGGGTTATTGAGTTTGATTGCTTCCTCATCACAGCTTGTTTCATAGCTGTAGACAGCATGTGTGACAGGATGCATGCGTTGCACTCTTTGTGCTTGCAAGCTACCCACAATCGTAGACTATTTGGGCAGTGCTTGCCTATCCACTCATTGTTTGCACGTGGTATGTAATGTGTTAGTTGCCAGAAATAATCTAAGCATCGCCGCATGTCTCTTGTACATAACTAAGAACTCTTCGAAGCTGTCACAATGTGACTTTTTGAACTGACAAGCTGTGACCATTCATGCAACGCTTGTTGACTGTCAAGGACTGGGAATAAATAACATTTGTTCGAGAAAGACACTGCGCAAATGACGATAGCAAGATTGTCAGACCGTGTCTGTCAGACTGTGCCTGGTGTGAAGAGGATAACCCAGAACCCCCAGCCTTGCAGACTCCTCAATGCCGCAAAGGCCCTGCTCTATTGAGAAGAGCTGGCCAACACTACACTTCGTAAGGGATTTGTCTGGCTGGAGCAGCCATCTGAACATCCCCTCCTAAGTTTTGTTGCGTACCCCTGCACCATTAGCACAGAACTGACATCAGTCAACACTAAAAATGGGCAGCCACTGAAAATAGTGGCAGATGCTTTTTGAGTGAAAAACAACTGCTTGTGGACCCACAATGCTGCAAGCAAAGTCAAGCAAAATATGGAGACATGGATTGCCACAAGAGTCACATATGCGCCTGTGACTGTCGTCATTGCATTGCGATTTCTGCATTCTTCTCAGAATGAAAGCGAGCTTGATGAGATGTGACCATGCCAGCAACCTCATTGAACACTGTTTCGCTGTTGAGGAAGGTGCAGCTGCTAAAATTGCATTGAATGTGGTCAGTATAACACCTATGCAGCCTAGCCTGTTGTCTACAGTGACTGCATGGACTTGCCTGAATGTCTTCATGGCCAAACTGGTGGCAGATACGCCACAGAAGCCAGCAAGAGCCCATATGGCCAGGTTGATTGCACAGAAGATGCCAAAAGTGTATCCAGCCCCTGCAGTGCAGCTTGCTCAGTGTGCATGTGCAGAAGCCACCTTGAGTTTCACGGGCAACACATCATAGACATACATTGGCCTGTAGTGTTGCTTGGAAAGGCAAACAGTGTTCAAAGAAGCAGCATGCTTGAAATTTCACTGAACACCGCTGCCAACATTTATGTCTGGAAACTGCACTGATTGTTTTGGCCAATCTGGACCCGAGTGTGACTTGTGGAGGGTTCAGCGTTCAGGTGTTGCACGGTCTTTACGCGGGTACAAGATTGCTGGCAGCTCATAAGTAAGATGACCTCAAACTGGCACTCAAGGCAGACTGCAACAATGCTTGGCAGACCGTCTCCGTGACATCATTCTTGCAATTCTTCGTCAAGCAAGTGTGCATGGCATACCATGTCCATCCCTGAACTGATTGATCATGGTGAAGCCGCCAGCGCACCAATTGCCAACCACAGGAGGGGCGATGGCAATCCATCCGCACAGAATGGGCTGCAAGGCTGCCCATAGGAAGTACCACCACCACCTACAGGTACACTCATGCGTGACTTTCATGTCAGGCATTGTAATCGTGGCTTGGTGCATCCTGGTTTTCTCAGTAAGCACCGCAGTGACACAGTGTGTGACTATTGCAGGTCAGTTCTGCTTAAACATGAATCACAAGGCACGTGTAGTTCTGCTCTAACATGTAAAAAGACTCTAAACTGGCAGATGGCCACAATAGCAGAGAAAGAACAGTACCTTGTTTGCACAGGCTGTTATAATTGCATGCAAGCGCAAAGGCAGCATCCAGAGCGTACTGATATGGAGTGAGCTGTCAACTGATCACTCAAGTGACACAAACACCCAGACGTATGCATCTTGAGGCTTCCCCAGAGTGTGGCAGCAGCAATCACTGAAGTGACTGCATTCTTTTCAAAAGGATGTTGAGTACACAAGTGAGATTCTGCCGTTTTGATCATGTGCCAAGCTTGTTGGCATTTGGCATAAGCAGCTGACCTGAAGCTGCTGTCCCTGATGGCGCCCTTGTACAGGTTGAAATACCACAAGAAGAAGGACAGTGGCAGCCCAAACCCACAGATGAGGGAGGCAAACAGCCAGTCTGATAGCTTCTTGTGAGCAGCACAGAACCTGCATGCCATGTGGGCTGCTGAGCAAAAAGGTAGCATTGCCCCAACAGAAGCTCAAGGTGCCCAAGAGATAAAGCACCAACATTGCGTACAACATGCATTGACACTGCTGCTCGGATGACGGCAACAGGTTTACAACAACAGCCAGTCCAAGTAAGTACAAACGGTGTTGCAAGCATAAAGAGCGAGCTCTTTTGGCTGGTGCGGAGAAGGAACTTTTGGAAGGAAAACCTGGTGCTAAACTGAGTGGCATCTGCAGCGTTAAGTGTGAACCGAGATGGCCGAGAAACAGCTCACTCATCAAGAGCACAAGGTGAAAGCAAAAACCAATGCAACAGCATGTAATGCATGATACATGATGCATGGGTAACAGATAATGCAGCAGCTTGGTGGCAGATGAAGCTCACATGATGAGCACCACAATCCAGTTCCAACAGAAGCCCACAAACATCAGCAGCCATGCAAAGTAGCCAAGTCGTACAAGGCGCTGCCTGTTGGGTGGCACGTCCTCACCAATGTGATGCCGCACTGTTGGCCGACATCTGGGCCAGTTCTTCCTCTACAGCACAGTACCACATTGTGAGCTTGATTGAAACAGGGTGTCTTGACAGGCCTTGCAACCAGCGAAACAGCCAGCTTTGAGAATCAGGCCATGTGTAAGCGGCTAAAGCTCAACAAAAATGGTGGAGGTCATGTCAAGCGGCATATTCCAAGCTTCAGCATAACGTTGAAGCAACACAAAGCATGATAGTGTGTGTAGCAGATAGCAAACACAGTGGCAAGATGCTGCGACAAGCTTGAAAGACAGATAGGCAGTGTGCTTCAGCAGATGGTCATAAACACATCAACAAGGGTGCTCAACAGTAGCTGCATTGTAATGTCTTGCATACAACTTACACTGATGTCAGTACCACCTACAGCACCTCTGCCACTGGTTGCGAGCTTTGCTTCCCTTGTTGCCAGCGCCTTTTCACGCTTGTCAAGCTCCTTTTCCCTCTTCTCAAGGTCCTTTGTGGTTCGATTGGCCTTTGCCTGTGTACGTTGATGCCAGCTTGACTACAGAACAACAGATTGATTGCAGCACTCAGCACCAGACTAACTACCTTTTTGGGGGCCACTGCCGGCACAAATCCATCTGTAGAGTCTGCAAAAACCACACACATCAAATTATGTGCAGAGCTTGTCGTACCAAGCGAGTGAGCGTACGGTGCGATCTACGCCCAGCGTTACGATCTAAACAAGCTAAAGCTCAACAGCAAAATCTAACCAATCACAGACAGGGCTGTGTCTGGACAAGACCGATCCGGTACAGCGAGATCTGCGTTGTGCGTTACGACATGTCACACTAACCTTGTCCGTTATACAAGCCGCTCGCGTTTTGCTGAGTGTTGTTGCCAAAGTCTACATTGTCAAAGTCATCTGCAACGGGATCGACTCGCGACGGACCGAAGGGGTCTGATGTAGCGAACGGGTTGTCGGCATTCGGATTTCCCAGCATCGCAGAGTCTGCTTGCGGACAGGTCCCCAAGTTCTGCTACGGCTAGCTACGAAACCAGTGAAGCGTACGCGGCCCATCTGATGAGTGATTGAGTGATTGAGCTGAATTCGAAGGTGTCTGAACTTGCTCACATCCATTGACCTGCGCAAGCAATTCGGTGCAACACTGTGCTGCAAACTGCATGTGGGCCAGCATTTGCTTCTCCTCCGATGCAACTGAGGGGCTCACTTGATGTGCACTTTTCAGTGCCTCCACCAGTCGCGTGCGTTGTAACACCACGTCTGCCGACACCAGCTCACGGCTCAAACACTTGAATGCGCACAACCTTTATGTAAGCGTTGCCTTGACGACGCAGCAGTCGACGATTGTTCAGTTTCCTGACCAGGTCAGCAGAGCTCAAATCAAAGCTTGAGCTGCGTGCCTGGTGCATGGCGCCCCATTGTATCGCAAGAGCACAGATTTGCAGCGAAGTCTTCCATGCTGTGCCTTATGTGCACTTTAGCGTGCAGGCACATGCAGAGGGTGTTAACAGCCTGTAACACATCAGATTCTGCATGCTAATGGATGCTAACACACATAAGGCCACGGGCAGCTTGTAAGCAAGCAACATGTGTGGTTTACCTTGTGCTGCGCTGTAATCCAAGATCATACGTGCGACAGCGTCAGACGCATTGAGTGGCTTTTTCCAACTTGAATGGCTCCCAATGGCGGTGCTCACAAATCAGCAATCGCTGACTCCTCTCATGGTAATTGTATTTTGTTCTCCTGTCCATCATGCTTTACACCCTCTCAGTTTGAGTTTTGTTGATGCCATTTCATCTTTCATGAGCTCAGCTAAATCTGGGTGTTGAACGCTCCTCCATGCTACTTCTGGTGGTTGGTGGATCATGCATTCACCACTGACTGATTCCCTTCACAGCGGTACGCTTGTTGAGAGTGGTGTGCTATTGCAGATGATGATCTATCTTATGACGCTATCACAGCTATGCTCACTTCTCACAGCTTCTCAGATCTTCAAGTACCGGATGACAATACATCAGAGCAGCTGGACCCCGCCAAGGCATCTGCAGTTTCCGCCAAGCCGCATTCAATAGCCAGCACCAGTGCCTCTCCTGCTGCTGACATAGACACAGGACACACATTTTTGCCACAGCCTCATGCAGATGCTAGTCCGGCTGATCTAGATCTGCCAAGTGCACCGCAATTTCCAGTCTTGCCTGAAAGCAGCCAGAAGCCTTCAGCTGCAGTTCCTGACACAGAAGAAGCGCTTTTTGCTCGCTTGACAGCACTGAAGAGCAGCGCTGATACCCTCACAGGCCCTGCAGCTTCTCTAGATGCCCTCAATGACAGGCTGTCTGCCCTGAAGGGCCCTAAGGCAGTCCCTGCTGACATGCGTGATCTCCACAGCAGGCTAGACATACTAAAAGGTCGTGACAAGGTTGCTCCTTCCCTTTCAGAGCTGGAAGGCAGATTTGCAAAGCTAAGGGGCAGCTTGGACACTCCAATGGGCAAGCTTGTGCCAGGCAGTGCTGTGCTGGACTATGACCCAGTTGTGGAGCTCAATGAGCAACAGCTAGAGGCTCTGGCAAACATGAGTGATCATGATGCCAATACAACTGATGCAATGAGTGATGACCTGGCAGATGCACGTCCTATCAGTTCTAGTAATGACCTTACTCACAAGCTTTGTGTGTCATCTGTGATGAGCAAGGCTGCTCAGCAAACAGCAGTTGGCATACTCTTTCATGAAACATCAGACTCCACTCAGATGATGCAAGACTCAGCAGATGAAGAGCTCAGCCATGAGCAGCTGCTGGCTTTTGCAAATATGCCCTCCAGCAGCACTGCTGCTGTTCCTGCCTGGGCAGCTGCACTTGGCCTATCTGCTCAAGATCTGCATCATGACAGCGATGCTGACGAAGCAACAGAGGTGGAGCATGCCTCCCAAGAAGGGGGACAATATGCCCAAGAGGGCAGAACTGGCAAAACAAAGCACTAAAACATGACACGGCACAGAGGACTGTAAAGGAGGCGGATGCAAGGGTATGTGACCTGGGCTGCTGCCTGCAAATTGTCGTGTGCAGCACAGCAGTGCTGGTTCAAGCGAGAAGGCCAAAGCATAGTCAGGAACATGCATTTGTGCCATGATAGCACTTTGAGTGCGTTTTGCTTGTATGCTGTGTGTGTGGCCTTGCAGAGTGCTGTCTCAAACTTTACAACGAAACTCTTGGTACAATCCTTGGTCAGCCCAGCTTTGTTGTTGAGCAGCACAGTCGCATGGTCCGTATGCATAGCTGATGACAACAACCTTAGGCACCTCGTGTATATGTCTGGTTTATGCTGCAGCCAGCTGTAGCTGACTGTGTTTAATCAGTAGTCAGTCACGCAAATATATATATTTTCACGTACACCTTATAATTTACCGTTTGGTGAAGAAAGAAGAAGAAGAAGATTACAAGCTTTGCCGCATGCCGTGCAATGTCACGGCATGCGTCCTGGCGTGCGTGCTGACGCAGCAGCTCTTTGACACGACTGGTCTGCCCACATGCCACTCTTGACACATCCGATGCAGTCATGTCATGTCGCTCTTATCTATTGGACTTTATTACGAAGAAATGACGCCATGCATGTCATCTGGCATTGCAGCGTCTGCGTTGCATTTCTCAATCTGTTCTAGCTTTTGCGTAGCAGCAAGCAGTCTATTAAGTCGTCGTCATGGCTCTTTCTTCTTTGCTGAGGTCTGTTTTGCTGGTGGTCGCAGCATGCTCGCTGTTGACTGGTGCCAGCGCCACATTTGTTATGTTTGGAGACTCTTTCTCCGATGACGGTCGCGGTGCTAACCCTGTCGTTCAGGATGCTCTGAGCAATGCTGCGGTACGCATGACGCCTTGCTCAGTGGCCATATACTGCGCAGCATGCTTGGATCTGACTTGTACACGCTGACGGTCACCTCACCTGAATGGCATCGACGTTTTGGGTGCTGCCGTGCAGTTTGTGTCAGGCCCATTTCCTTCTCCACCTTACTACAAGGCCCGCTTTTCGAACGGCCGCGTGTGGATCGAGCTAGTCGCAGCCACTTTCGGAGATGAGCTCGAGAATTTCGCCACCGGAAACGCCATCTCTGGTGCTACCGGTGAGGCCCCAGGACAGTTTATGGTTCAACCCCCATACGCAAACATGTCTAGCGCACACGAGGTCTTCGTGCCCTCCACCCTAGACCAGGTATGCGTTCACTCTTGCTGGTTGCAGCGGCCACTGCAGTCTTGCTTTGCAGTGATGTTTCATGCATTGCAGTCACACACTGTGCTGCAACCATAGCTTCTACACGAACACTGCCTGCACTGGTGCACTCATCTGCTGGCATACTTGCAATGTGCCCTTTTTTAAGACAGCCATGCATCTCTGCAGACTGCTGAACCCTGAAGACTATTGTTGCTCAGTGATGTGTCTTGGTGTTCAGGTCCAGACCTACCTGTACCAGCACCATGGGGTAGCCAATCCCGCCAACACCTACATCATCTTCATTGGAGCCAATGACTACCTGAACACAGTCAACATGACTGCCAGTGCAACTGTATCTGGCGTTGTTCAAGCCATCAACCAGACCATGGTGAACCTGTACAACGGCGGAGCAAGACAGTAAGTGCACATGCATTCTTCTGACGCCCAACACCTGCACTAGTGAACCACAGCTGTCATTTGTGTCCATTACTCAACAATTTTCTGTATCTTTCTTCAGATCATGCAGTATGTGCCGTTTTGGAGGCTGCTTTAGTGTGCTGATATGCACAAGCTGTGATGCTGCTCATTGCTTGTTTTGGTGAAGGTGCTTGCCGCCTCTGCAAAGATGGCTGTTTCTCAGAGCAATCACAAAAAAATGTGACATTTTCCAGTCACTTAACAAAACTAAAGTTTTTGAGTGTAATGTCTCGAAGTTTCAGTTAGTTGTTGCGTTTGCAGGTTTGTGGTGATGAACCTGTTCAACCTGGCAGGTGCCCCCAACCTGTCCCCTCCCTTCACCCCCTCAAGCATGTCTGCCACAGCCAAGGTAAGGCAAATCCTGTATGTTATGCGCGCATGTGCGTGTGTGCTATATCATACAGCACTCTGCTGTTGTCTACCTTGCAGTCTGTGCAACTCCATGCAGCTGCTAATTGTACAGACAGCATCAGGCATGCTCATCAGATGTTTTGGTATTGTTATTCTTGCTGGTGTCATCTTCTCTTGAGCTTGTTGTCCCTCTGTGTGGTCACGTGGGTTTTTTGTCTTCTCAGCTTTGATGTTTGACCAGGTCGAGGCAACCAACTTCACCATGTTTGTTTGAGCTTGTGGTCCCTCTGTTTTGTCACCTGGTTTTTCTGTCTCTTCAGCTTTGATGTTTGACCAGGCCGAGGCATTTAACTTCTCAGCTTTGATATGTTTGGGCTGAGGCAACTAAATTCTCAGCTATGAGGCTGAGGCAACTAACTTCTCAGCTTTGATGTTTTCAGGCTGAGGCAACCAATTTCACCATGGCTCACAACACTGCACTGACCCAGATGACCTCCAGCTTCATGACCAGCCAGGCCGGCTCCACTGTGCTCAACTATGACACTTACACCTTTTTCACCAACCTGCTTGCCAACGCCACATCAGTGAGTCACTCTTACCTGTTGCTGTGAAGTCAAAGTATTGTGTGTGTTGGGGCGGGGTGCTGTGTCACCATGCATGGTGCTCTGCTGTTCTGCTGCTGTTTGAAGGTCTGTGATGCTATGTTGCCTTTACTATGTCACACTCTGTGGTGTAGTGTTGCCCTGTCTGTATGGCAGTTCTGTCCTCATGACTCATCTGCTGCATTGCTGCCAAGAGTGCAAGCAGCCTGTAACTCCTCGTGTACTGCATCCAAATGTGCTCACTGTCAAGCAGCATTCTGCATGACAGGCTGAGATGTGATGAAATGATGACGGAGTACTGAGGTTAACTCTGTGTTGCCCATTCAAAAGTCCTCTGCCTGGCAAGCAGGGTCACTTGCCAAGCAGCAGCCTGGATGGGGGCTTTGCACCCTGTTTGTGCAAACAGGGCGCAAAGCCCCCATCTGTATTGCCTTGATGTGTGCATGTAGCCCTTCAGCTTGTCATTAATCTACAACTGTTGCCTCCTAAACAGGAGTTGCAGTCTGGAGCAATTGTAGGTGCTGCACTCATTTGTATACGTCCTAGGATCTTGCTGCGTGTGTTCAAAAGCCATCATGGTCAGCTGCAGCTGTGTCATTACTGACAACATTACTGCTGTTGCAGTTGGGCTTCACAAACACCATGGGATACTGCTACCAGGGACCATCTTTCTTGGGCAGTCTGACAGGCGGGTACAACTACCCTCTTTGTGCCAACCCCAACCAGTACATCTTCTGGGACCCTGTGCACCCCACCAAGCATGTTCATGCTCTGCTGGCACAGGACTTCATCAACGCCATGCCTCAGCTGAACCGCAACACCATGTTGTAGAAACTCTGTTAGAAGAGTCTCTTTTCTGATGAAGACTGTTCCGCGAGGCATACACACAGAGGGCAGGCGTTAAGTGTTGTGCTTTCATTTTGGTGTGTGCGCGACTCGTTTGCTGTGTTGCCCACTTTGCAACATTGCAACATGGGGATTTTGACATTAGTAGTGATAAACTGTTGTGCATGTGTCAATTTGACTAATTGTTGACTGGACCTTATGTCTTACTCAAGTGGCATAGGGTACTTCCGATAAAGTATTTCCAATAAAGCTCTATTTCGTTTTCGTTTTGCTACAAGTATGTTCAGCTGCTCATGTAACAGAGTTTGTTTAGGTCTGTGACTGTATACAATGCATTGCTGGCACCACACCAGTCAGCGTCTTGAAACACTGGCAGGCAGCAGCCTTGCAAACATAGCACCTGTGCATTGTCGGTGCCAGACTGTATGTAGCACACCTCATTGTCAAGCGCAAAATTCTGCATTGCATTTCACTTGCTCGATGACTGATTGCTACATCCTGTCAGTTGGTTCCATGTTACAATGTCTACAGTAGACTTCACTGATTTCATGACTGCTTGCTACATGCTGCAAGTTGTTCAATGTTACAATGCTTACAAGGCTTGAGCCCATGCTTGTCTCACTCAATTTGGCTGCCAAGGCATCAGCTGGTGTTTTGGAGGCCCTTCATAATCACATCGTAAGGTTTTGGACTGTGTTACCTGTTATTTGCGTCAAGCAGCTTGAAGCTCGTATTTCACCAGCCATCCGCCATTTCATCTTAGCCAGATGTTAACAGGTGACATGTTATCAACAACAGGTCTTGACATACACTGCATTGTAATTCAGGCGGAATCCTCAAGCTCATGCTCACATACACACTCCCTCACAGTCACTGTACAAGTTCATTTGTGTGAGGCTCAACCAGGTATTGCAATCACAGCGCATTGCCAGTCTGATAGTAGTGGTACACTTTGACAAAGAGGAATGCAGCAACTGTAGCTGCAATCATCATGTAGGATCTTGCATCCCAGGGATCCTTCTCCTCCTTCACAGCCTGGCGCATGGCTATTGCCACATCTTCCAAAGCCCTGACTGAACACCGTATCTCTGCTAAGGAGCCAAACAGTATGAAGCTGTGAGTTGCGCCGCCATACCTCTTCGCCTTTGTCTGCACAGCAGCACCAACAATGTCCAAAGTCATGAACTCAGGAAAAATGGCAGGGGGCTTTGTTGCAGTTTGATACGTGAGGCAGGCCGTTATGGCATGTTGCGCATAAAGTATGGCAGCATGCAGCAGTGCATGTCTACTGAAAGCCTATTTGCTGCGCTGTATGGCTACTTGAAGCCTAGTTGCTGCGCTTCATGTCTACTGAAAGCCTAGTTACTGTGCTGTAAGGCCTGTGTAAGGCCTGTGTAAGGCCTGTGCTGTAAGGGCCCTTGCAGGGGCAGAAAAAGATAATCATGATGACAGGCCCTAGGGCTTCAGAAATTTCTGCCAGAGAAAGCATTCCAGATGTGGCTATCCAAGGAGCAGTGATGCGACTTACTGGCACTTTGTTTTTGAACAGCCTGGCAGCGTAGTACTCTCCTTCATCTCGTAAGGGGTCATACTCTGCTGTGACTACGTAAGCAGGGGGCAGATCTTTCACTGAGGGGGCATGATTCAAGTCTATCAGTTCGCTTTGCTGCTCCTCTGGAGTTGCCACTAGTCTCTCATATGCTGTCTCGCACATCCGCTTGGACAGCACTGGCGCTGTCGTACCAAACTCTTTCATTGATTCAGACTCTGCAGCAAGAAGGACAATGCATCAATGAAATCAATTCATGCTATGGGAGAGCCAGCCTAGCCCAGCGTGTGTCTGCTGCAGACTACATGACAATGGCATAAATTGCGTCACTTGCATCCTATTGAATGGCATGCAGCACAAGGCCACTGATTGAGCCACCAGTGTGTTGGTGGGGATGCGACAGTGTACTGTGTATTGTGTCTTGGAGCACATATGCATGGCTTGTCTTCAGTCAATACATGTACTGCTATAAGGCAATTCAACGGCTATTCTCGTCAAGAATACGCACTTTCTACAATGACTGGATTGCCGTGTGGGTCACGTGCAGGAATGCAGCAAGATATGAAGGCATTTGTGCTCTGTTACTGCTATATTTGACATGTAAACAATGTTCTGTCATTCTTCGCTGTTCACAGTACCTTAGATGTTGTGCTATAGGCTGCGTTGAAGCACTTGTGTGGTCAACCTACGCACAGCACTTTCAGACTGTACTCAGCAAGGCATCAACACACTCTCACAAAAGTGCATGCCTTCCGACAATGGTAACAAAAGGCTTACCATAATGCGCTGTGGGCTGCGTCATTGGATACAAGAGGACTTGCATAGCCAGTTTGGGTCCTTTCATGTCTCGTGCCAGGTGACACACAGCAGCAGCAATGCTGCCACCGGCACTGTCTCCTCCAACTGCCACCTGGGTCTGATCACCTCCAATGGCAGAGGCATTGTCAAATGCCCATTTGGTGGCTGCATAGCAGTCTAGGTGGCCTGCTGGGAACTTGTGCTCTGGGGCTAACCTATGACAGCAGCTTCTCTTCAGACTCATATGTGCTGGCCACATTGTGAGGTTCAAATCATACAAGGTGTGGCATGCTGGCTGGCTTAGGTTCTGCAAGTCTGGACAGGAGGCGTTGCAAGATGATGCACACTTTGCTTGCATTGCTTTGAGATCTCTTGACAGGGGGCGTGGTCTGAAGGCATGCACAACTTTGAAGCCTGTAGGAAGCATCCAAGCATGAAGACATGTCCGATAGCCAAGTTGAACTGTTAGCATTGTCGCAAAACAAACTGAAATAATGAATGTGTGCAGTCTGAAAGCTTGGCGAAGCAATCAGCAATGTCACCATATACGGCGATTAACGCATGGTGCTCAATTGTACCATGCAACATGGCAGCAAGCACGAGACATACCGGTAATCAACTGAAATTACAATGTATGCTGATAAATGCCCAAGGTTACGGCAGAGGTCATCATACGCGTTGAGATCGCCGGCAAAAAATCCACCACCATGACAGAACACAAGAATCGGCAAGCCTTTTTTCCTGGGTTTGGCGTCTGCAGGGTGGCAGATGCGGATGGGAATCTTGTTGCCATCAGGCCCCGGGATAGTTTGATTGCTGATGCTGGCAACTGGGATTTTGGATTTCACTGACCTGCACTGCAGGTGATGTCTGGCGTATTGATGCTGTGGCAGCTGCCTGATGTGCTGTGTGTTGTGATAATGGTACGTGTGATCCTGATTGAACAAAGCGTGCATAAGCACATTGTGACGTATGCATGATCTGTAGATGCATTGGCAGATGCATCTATGCAAGAACGAAGCTATATTCCAAACTATGCAAGGCTGAGAAAAGGGTGCAGAAAGGTGACAGGTACCCAAAAGCCCCTGAAAATTGTTGCCGCAGCTCCTCGTCTGGGATACCGCTGTCGTCTCCAGGGTTACTGAGTAAACTCGCCACTTCAAGAAGAGCTTTCAGCTGAGGATCTAGCTCCATGTCTTCTGCCATTTTTTCTTGGCTAGGTAGCTACAAAAGAGCGTTCAAATGTTCAGCTGCAAGGAGTACCTGCCAAAAGCAACCACAGTTTGGTCAGCTGTGCGAGGAGCACTGTGTCGTTGCAGAGCACGTGTCAGACTGTGAATATGCGCATCTGGTACCGGGACTGCACGCACCTACTCTGAAGGCATTTCAATATCAAAAAGTAGCTGCGTTTGCCTGCTGGCTTATCGAGCTGAAGTATTTGAAGCAAACGAAACGTGGTTCCGGAGACCAAACAGATCAATTTTCCCAAAGCACGACAAGCAGCAGTTTAGATCTGAGGTCGAACTGTTTGAGTCAAACTTGAGTCAACGCTTCGTAAGCTTACCTTATGCGCAGCAAGACATTACCTACATTCCACTGCACATGCGCTCCGTCGTTTCATATTCGAGAAGTCTATCTCACCCCCCCCAGGCCCCCCGAGGGTTCACAATTACATGCAACATTCCATTCCATGATCAGCATTCTTGTATACGGCCGGCGTGAGCATTGCATAGCTTCTTTTGTCTTTACGCTTATTCAAAGTCAACATGTGGCTGGTACAAGTACAAGACCACGCCCAGATCTATCAGAATATCTGATGTATCTGAATCACACTGAATGCCGTAATATCTACCACAGAGTGCATACTTTGCATGTATGCGTTCTTATGCCGGCGCTGAGCAAAAGGTCTGTGATACTTTGAGGCGCAAGCCTGATGGGATGCCATAAAAGCCAGCCGTTCACTTAAGTTCACGTAAGCCAGCCATTCACAAGCTTGATCAGAAAACATATCCTTGAAACAGTTGAATTTCGATAGCGTCAATGTAAACATTACTGGTCAAGGCATCCCCCTGGGGAACCGCACACCACCTGGTGTGGACTTCAGCTCCAAATGAAATGTATCTGAAATGCATGCATACTCAAAGTTACTAGTCACCTGCTGGGCCTCAATTTGTGGCTGAAGAGCCTGAAAATCTGCAGCAAGGCGCATGTTCCCCGTGTGGACCTCAAAGTACCAGCAAGACCTGGCAGGTAAGGTCCTGAAACTTTGCAGTGACTCACACTCAGTCAGAATCACATGTGAAGCATGCCTGAAAAGACATGGAAAGTGGATCACAGCCTCTGGAGCTGTTATGTCTATTGTTTGACATTTGGGAACCTTGTCAATGAGCTGTGGGAGAAGAACCACTGCTCTAAAGGTGTGTTGCACATGCAGTTGAGCCATAACATCCCAGGGAAGGTTTGGGAAATTCCAAAGGTAGAGATTGGTCATACTTAGGCTGGTCATGTGTGCCATCATGTGTGGCTCACAGAGATAGTTGCAAGAGTTCCACATGATATCTAGCTCCAGATCCAATGGTCGTATAGTGTCCATTAGAGGGAAGCATGCTTCTGTAATCATGATAAGTGACAGCGTCAGCTTTTGTAACTTGGGAAGACATTCCTGAAAAGCGCCAATTGGGACCACGTCCAGCTGCTCCATTGTGATTTGCATGTCCTTGAAATCTAGCACTTGAAGCTGCTTCAGAGGAGACATGCAGAGGAAGGCTTCAGACAAGCTGATCTGACATCTTGTGAGCTGTAGAAACTGTATCGAGGTTGGCAAACTAGGAGAGAAAGCTCTGCCATCAGCCTGGCGCAAGTGCAACCTCGTCAGCGAACCTACATATGCAAGTCCATGTCCTCAGAAAGGCACAAGAGCCATGTCACAAGGCGAAAGTGACATTTACCGGCGGATCTAGCCCACAAGCGCTTGAAGAACTCGGTGAAGGGTGCCCTGTCTCGTGTGTCGTACATCAAATCCATATTTTTGACCAAGTGGGCCACACTGATGATCACAGGCATGTTGTCTGTTGCGCTTGTGCTGTCCACACGCAACCTTTCCCACACTGTTGAGCAACAGCTGCTGGTAACGACGTCCCTGAAGCGCCGACAAGTCGTTTGCAAGCAGCAGGCTGGTTCCAAGGCAGTCTGATAGCCACATCGAGTGTGGCAGGTGATAGCTCGGGTAAATATCAAGCCCCAGATCTCATCGGGCAAGTCGGACCACGCTGCCATCGCTGGGTTTTGTCAGGTGAATGTTGTTTGCGTTCGGATCTGAAAATATACCTTCTCTAGGCACCAGTCGATTGCAATCTTTATGAGTCACAATTCATGACAGGAGCCAGGAGAACTTATCACAGCATCATAGAAACTAAATGCCAAACCTTGCCAAACATCTGTATAACAAATCAGGCAGGTGAGTAACTGCAGTTTAGAAGGACACTTGACAGCGCAGGCTAGCCCTCAGTGCCACAGGCATTGTGCGCTGCATTTAGATGTACATCTGACTATAAGCAAGACACAATGCAGCGTGCAGTATTTGGCACCAATACAAGGTGTGCCATGTCAGTGATGCAACAGGCACATGTTTAGTGAGGCCCCTGCTGCAGGGTGTCTAGTGTTGCTTACAATCACAGCAAGTTGCCCATTGAGCTCACCACTAGCTCATACTATACAAGCTATAATGGTCTGCAGCAGCATCCTCACAGCAATTACCGCAAATTTTGTGGCAGCAGCATACACCTGCATGTATGCAATGGCTTCAAGATGCATTGCAGCAACCACACGGCATGAAAAAGTTCAGAACATAACTGGAAGTGCAACAATCTGATGACATTGCATGCATCAAGCATTGCAAATCTTACACAAAAGTACTTTAGCAGCACAAACACATACATTGAGCCACAGTGTTTGATCTCAGTGAATCTATACATTGTGCTTCCACCTGTTGGTACTACACTTCCATGTCTGCATGTCCAGAATGGAACACCAGCTTCTGTGCAAAATCTCCTCTCCTCTTGTGAGCAGGTCTCAACAAACCCAAGACCTGCGTTCGGTGAACCCAAGATCAGCCTGGATTGCTTGACTGTCTCTGCAGAATGACTGCATTGTCAGGTCAAAGGCATGACGCATGCTCATGCCTCCTTGTGGTATCCTGAGGCATGTCTTCTTGAGGGGAGCAGACCATTTGATCTGCCTGTCAACTGGCCTGGCTCTAAAATCCAAATACAAGACCACACTTGGTTGTGGCTCATGGTTTGAAGCTGAGAATTGTCAGCAAACAAGGGTTGGTAAAATTCGCACTTGCAGTTGCTGACTTTGGTAATGTCCCAAGGCAGAAGTGGCTACCACTCATTTGCTTGTTCATCCAGCAGTCATTTATAGGTTTGCAGACGCATTTGTTCACTCACTCACTTGGTCATCCTTTCACTCATGCATTCATCTGACTATTAATTCATGTGACATTTCATCCATGCAACAGTTGTCTGCCTCTAGCTGCAGATATGCACAGGTCTGACTGGCTCCCAGCAATAAATCCTGTATCGCATGCCTCAGCCAAGGTTCATTCACACCCTCACCTGAAGCTCCTTGGTGGCCTGACTAAACCGCACAGCCAGCTCCTCCAGACTCTTGCCTGCTGCACATACTGCCTCTACCTCTTCTGCCTCCAGCTCAGCATCACCTGCTGGTGCTGAACCTGCTGCTGGCATGGGCCCACTGGCAGCAGCATCATCAGGCTCAGATGATCTCCGAGACTGGTCAGTGGTTGCCTTGTTGGAGGCATTACGTCGAGGCCGTGCTGTGCTTACTGGTGCTGCTAATGCTGCTGCCTGTTGCTCACTGGAGGGAACTGCCTGATCTGCATCAGACATGCCTTCCTTCAGACACGGCATTTGTCAGCAGTGTCGTGTGACTCACATGCTGGAGTCAGGCAGCGTTCAACTTGTGTTGATCAAACTGCGATGATCAAAAGGAGTGAAATGTGGCTGCAATTGGGCTACTGATATACATGCTGTGTGTGAGGCAGATTGCAGTCAGGTGCATAAGTAGACTGTAAGGATAGCGCTGCAAACGCACAGCATGCCTTTGGAGCAATACAACTGCCACTGTTGACAGTGTTTGAGAGCAATGGTGGCATTGACCTGTAGCTGATGTGACATTGGCTAATCTGGAGCGCCTGGTCTTTGCAGCTAATGTGTCTGTGGCCTGGCTTGATTCAGCAGCTGGTGTGGATCTAGTTGACTTGCTGCCTGCTCTGGACATGCCACCAGCAGCAGCAGAAGCTGAGGTCTGTGGCTGTTCCTGCTCATCCTGCATGAGAGACAGGCGTGTGAACCAACAGACTGAATGTCAGGTTCTTCTTGCCGTCCTGAATTTGACACCAGATATGAGTGGGTTGTTTTGGACTAAAAGATTCTTCTGTCTCAGTCTTGTGTTCACTATGAAGGCTTCCGAGCTTCATGCTGTCTTCAACAATGTAACTGTTTAACATGTGCAAACCAGACTCAAAATGACTGACCGCCTTTTGTGACATAGCTCACTTTGTGTCAATCTCTGTTTTGCATGTGCACTGCAGTCTGCATCCACAGTCAGCAGTCAAGTCATCTTGTAGACTATCGACTTGGACAGTGTGTGCGCAAGATCGCAAAGTACGATTTCTGCAGAGGACCATACCCTCTGCAAGACCTTTTTGGAGGGTCTGCCTCGCCTCTTCTTCAGCTTGGGCACTACAGCAGCTGGAGCCTCTTCTTCAGGTGATCCGTCAGAGGAGTCGTGCACCGCACAGAAGCCGCTGAACCAATCTGCCACATCCACGGACTCACCATACTGCACAGCACAAATGCCAGACAGCGATGACCACAGAACTTCAGCTGATAGCGTTTAATAGGTAACTTTAGTGCCAGCCGTGCTTGCTGTGGTTGCCTGGCCAGATTGACCACAAAGGCTGCCCATCAGTTGGCTGCAAAGCTGGGTATTTGGTGAGCACGGGAAAACAGCATAAGCTCTACAGTCAATGCAGCACCTAAGATGTGGTCCTTCCTTTTGCTCTTATGGTGTGCCAAGGCATGTGTTGCAACTGAAGAGGTCCAGGACGGCCAGTCATGGTCATTAGCAGAGCCCAAATGCACGAGCATTGTTCTGGACAAACAATGCTTCATCTACGCATGTCATGCACTTGCATGGCTTTGCTGCTTGCCCTTATGGGCTCAGCAGAGAGGAGAGCCTGCAAAAAGGCCAGCAGCTCAGTATAAAACTTGGCTTCTCATTAGATTGACGCCAGCAGACGTAGTCTTTTCTTTTCTTTTCTTTCCAAGGCCAGCAGAAACATTCGTACCTCCAGAAACAGCTGGTAGGCGATGCATGCATCATCCATCTTGCTGGACAGTCCCAGCTCGTAGGGGATGCCCAGGTATTTGTGAGAAGTAGCCAGAGCCTCGTGTATGGCCAGCCTGGGTGCAGCTGTGAGGCAGTGCAGCTCTGACGCTGCAAGCTTGCCGCAACACAAGATTGCTGCACCTGTAGGCAGATGCACAGGGACCATTGCTGCCTGTGTATCCTTTGGTTGATATGTCGTCCTTTTGTTTTATGTTGCATAGGATGAACCACACTTTGGCACCAGAACCTCATCAGAACATAGGCACCAGGATTCAGTATCCATACAGATATGGGCATCAGGATTCAGAATGCACATGGGAACTGTTGACGTCAGCCTTGCAGCCTGCATCAAGCTGCACCGGCTGGAGGCACACAGCCCTGCCTTGCGACCTGCAGCAAGCCTTGGACACGCACATGTTGGCATCTCTCCTCATACATTTTCGTGTCACAAGCAACATTGAAGGATGTCCGGCAGTTACAGCTTTGCGCACTAGCTTAGTACACAAGGCTATCGGCAAGTTGGCCTCTCTCTTGACGTGTTCGACGCCACAAGCAACATCAGGCAATGTGCGCCATGCATGTTTTTGCACACCAGCTTGGCGCAGGAGAGTGTGGCTGCTGACAAGGGCAGGCAGGAATTTATTATGCATTCCATAGTCACCATCGTTTTGTAGCAACAATGTGATTGACCAAAACTTTTCAAGGGATATATGTGCCCGAGAGCACACAGAACTAGGTGCCCAAGAGCATGCAGAACTAGAAGCCTCAAAGCTATAATTTGGACCTGTGAGCAGCTGACTGATGCAAGAGCAAAAAGCTGGCACAGGTTCAAATCATCATTATCATCCTCATCATCATGTGAGCAACTGAAGGAAGTGCAGAGGGCACACACTGAAAGTAGCAATGACCTGGGGTAGCAGCTGGAGATTTGTCCAAGGCCCTGTCCACAATGCTACGAAGCGTGTCTGCCACTTTGGAGGCCATTGTCGTCTGCCAGCTCACAACAGCCTTGGCGTCCTTGGCTGCCTTTGCCTTGGCTTTGGATTCCTGCAACATCACTGCACAGTGTTTCTTATCTTTCTCATTATTGTCTGCCAGCTCACAACAGCCTTGGCGTCTTTGGCTGTTTTAGCCTTGGCTTTGGCCTCCTGCAACATTGCTGCACAGTGTTTGTTGTCTTGTCTCATTGGTGTCTGTCAACTAACAACAGCCTTGGCGTCTTTGGAGGCCATTGTTGTCTGCCAACTCACAACAGCCTTGGCGTTGTTGGCTGCCTTTGCCTTGGCTTTGGCCTCCTGCAACATTGCTGCACAGTGTTTGTTGTCATTCTCATTGTTGTCTTTCTCGTTGTTATCTTTCTCATTGTTGTCTTTCTCATTTTTGTCACCATAGTCTCTACAATGTGCTGGATGATGCTTGTCATTCCAAAAGCTTGCAAAAACTGTTTGGTCTTTCTGACCTAGCAATCACAGCTTTTGCTCTTCTTCAAGCCTGCTTGGTGACCTGTAGTGACTGGACAAAGGCCAGCATGCTTCAAGGAGCTACGCAGAGGCAACAGTAAGAGGGGTCACAAATTTCTTTTAACTTTGCTTTTAAAGAAAAGAAAAGAAAAATCCTTTTTTGGTCCAACTTTAAATCTTTAACCTATCAGCACCAGCAAGCCAAAACGTGCTTGCTTCACATTGCTGTAGGATGTCCACAAGTTGCCTCCTGGTGGACTTCTTGCTTTATTCGTGCATTCAGTTACTAGTCCATTCATCCACTCACTCGTTTGTTCACTCATGTTCAAGCGTGTACAAACTCACTTATTACTCACTCACCCACTCACCAGTTAATTCATTCATGCGCTTATTCACTCACTCAATCATGCTTCCACTCACCCGTTCACTGGTTTACTTGACTTTCAATATTGTTGGGGCCACCTGTGACCATTGCACCATAAGGCAGCAGCTGAGTCCTGCCAGCATGAAGAAGAGTCCAGATGTAGCAAGGCACACCGCAGCAGCACATGACGAGGCATGCTCCTGGAGGGTAAAGCGGTGCAGATAGTATATGTTGTTGTGCTTGGTGACGCAGCAGGCTCAAGGGGCAATAACTGCCTGCTGAGAATAGTCAGCAATACCAAAGATTATGCTTTTCAGCTTTGAGCAAGGAAAAGCCCAAGAGCGAGACAGATCTGGCTTATTTGGTCTAGAACTAGTCTGGCTTGAGTGGTCTAAAACAAGTCTGGCGCACCTCTAGCTGTTGCCGCATGGCAGCCTGTTTGTTGGCTGCGCTGCTGTGCTGGGCGTTTCTGCGGCTAGGGGCAAGGGCTGGCCTCCCATGACCAGGGGCCTTTGCAGGCTGCGGCCCTGATGGGGGTGATGCTGCTGGCATGAGCTGACTGCTGGGCTGGTTCTCCTTGGTAGGGCTGCCTGCTTGAAGCTCAATGATGAGAGCCTGCACATCAAGTGGTTGAAATCGCATATGGTCTCATTTTCGACCAACAAAAGCAGAGGTCAGACAGTAACCATGGCAACCCGCATCAAGCTCAATGATGAGAGCCTGCAAGTCAAGTGGTTGGGACCATATGGTCTCACTTTTGACCAACACAAGCAGGGTATCAATGAATCAACCAATCAAGTTTACATTTCCTGTCTCATCAGGGGAGTCAACAGAAGACTTCTGAAAATGAAACTTGGAATGATACAAGTCATTCAGTGCTGTTGTAATACTGTATCAGACAGCATCCACTGCAGCTGTAAGCCCACAGGATGCAAGAACATCAAAAATGCAAGAATGAAGCTGCAGACTTGCCATGAGCTGCGAACGTTCCCTGTGCACCCGGGACCTACTTTTGTGGTGAGCTGTGCTCAAAGTTGCAGTTGCGTGGCATACACCAGTGACAAGGTACAGACACAGTTGTAGCATTACACATGCAAGAGTACATGCTGCTCAGAGGCAATCTGCTGGGAAGGGGCTTGCTGCTGTAGATACAAGAGGAGATGCGCATGTGCGATGGAAATTTAAACTACCTGCGCCAGTTGTTGGTCCTGCTGCATGACCTTGCTGCCCTCCCACACTTGCTCAGCACAACCTGAAAGACCCTGCAAAGCATAAACAATATGTTTGCCATTTGCTGTGTACATGCTAGCTATTGTTGTTCATGTACAGCCAATCTGCAAGCTCTGCCACCTCAAGCTGCAGCATACAGCCCGCACCCTCGGTGTGTAGTCCCCCATGCATATGCATGCCTCCCAACTTCAAATCAAGCAACCATTCCCCTTGCATTTAATGCTCCTACATCCATTGCATGGTATCTGACTGCTGGGAGGTGGTTTAAGATACGTCTGTACATGTCTTTAAAATGCTGTGGGCAATGCATTCTTCATGCTTCTGAACATCTCGGTCATGAGTGATTTCCAGATTGAAAATGGGGTTTCTGTAAAACCCATCACGGTTATACACACTCAGGAGCTTCCAGATTGTAGAACTCGTCAGACAACTCGCCGTCCTCCCTGCAGAAACAGCGAGGTGGTCACAAGTTGAGTTTGCACCTACTGACAAACTCTCCATAAGTCTCAGGAAAATGGAGCACCCTCCTTGTGTTTGAACCCACTGGCAAACTGCCTATGAGTGTCAGAAGAGCAAGCTTCTGCCTTGCCTTTGCACCACCGCAGCAGAAGTTTGCGAAATTTTATCATGTTTGCACCCAGTGCCAGACTTCCCAAACACAGCAGAGGATCAGGCATTCTCCATTCTTGACTAGACAAATATGGTTTTGTGATGCTCAGACAGCACTGTTTGGAGTCACACCTTGAGCAGATGGATGCATTGCTCAATGGACAGGCTGGCAACGCCACTGCAAAGCTGATCCAGCATGCGCTTCTTGTTTTGACTGCCAGCGTACTTGATGCTGGATGCGTCTAGGTAAAGCACCCTCAAGGTGTGGTCCAGTCCTGCACAAACATGTTTCTGTGTTGCATACTTTGTGGGTAATTTCCCCATCTCTTTTGTCACATGACACAAGCAACAACTTGTAAAGAGCGTTGGAACAGTGCAATTCACATTGCTGCGCTGAAGCACCAAACACATAGCTCAAGGAAGCAGGCGGGCTCTTTTGATGCTCTGTGGATTGCAGGCATAGGTAAGTGTTTGTGTATCAACGCAGACTCGAAAGCCTGTATGGTCTGCAGCTTGCGTCAAACCTGATGAAGGCAGCAACTGACAGCTCGCTCTGATCTGAAATACTTGACTCGGCTTTGATAGTCATTTGTCAGACAAGCGCAAAGCAGCAGAGCCTGTCTGACACAACCAGTAGTAACAATGCAAATACAAACACAAAAATAAAATCGAAACACAAACAAACAAGAATGGCGTGTTTGTACTGTTGGTATGTAGCTGTTTTAAGGCCTAGCTCACTTGGCTTGCCATCCCAAACTGTGGCTGCCAAGTTGAGCCAGCGCAGCGCAACAGCCCATGCTGTCCATGCTGTGCAGGTGGCCCGTAGCTCCGTTTGAAGCTGGCTGGTCATGTCAGCTGCAGACGAGGCCTGCAAGACACTTGGCAGATGAGTGCTGCGTGCTCTTTGTGACCTGAAGATTTCAGCTGTTCTATAAGGGATACATTGAAGCAGTGCTGCAGCAACCTGGTAGATCTAAATGGTGACAGGTATTCAATACGCAGAGCAAAGTAGTGCGCAAGGTCTTCCCCCAGCACTACCCCAATGTGCCACCCCTCATGAACATGGCTACCAATGGGGAGGGCCGGGCAAGAACAGCCTTGTGGTCTGGTATTGGTACAGGCAATACGTACAGTTGGGCAAGGGAACTCAGCTGATCAAGCAGTTTTGTTGTGTCATGGCAAGGCAGAGATTGGTGCTGAAGGCAGCTGGCAGCCAACAGCTGATGCATTTGGTGTGAACAGAAGGCTGACTTGTAGATAGCAAGTATCAAGGCTGGCACATTGCACTCACCTGCTTTGGCAAGCTGTTTGGGAACTGCTGCTTGATGAACGCTGCTTGGGTCTTGGGAAGCTGCTGAAGCAGCTGCTTCAGCTCCTGCTCAGTGGATGTGCTCATTACTGCAGGCGCCAGGTGGCTGAAAGGCACCTGCCGGAAGTGAGCAATGCAAGCCACCTGCAGTGCAACCCATATCTGAAGCTAGGAATCAAGAAAATCGAATTGAAGACTACAACTCTCGGCGTCAAAGTATATAGCTCCGGGCTGCCGCCTTAGGATGCTCCCATTACGATCGCTGAAAAGCGTAGATTTTTCTCTTTTTGTTTCTTAATGAGAGACCAAGTATTATACGGGCTGCCCTGGGAGCTAAGAATCAATGTTTGAGCTTTGCGTGACATGTGCAGCATAGCCCAGCTAAGCCCTTGCCCCAAAGTCTTGAGTGTTGTGGCATAAAAGGTGCAGGTGAGAAGCCGATGTTGACATGAAATGATCACCTAGCGGATCACTTAGCAGGCATAAGATGACAATGGGTTGATCACCTGGTAGACATGAGATGATCACCTGGTGGACATGAGATGTCACCTGGCGGACATGGGACGATCACTTGGCGGGCAGAATACGATAAGCCTGGCAGACATGAGATGATCATCTAGCAGACATAAGATGATCACCTGGCAGACATGAGATGATCTCCTGATGGTCACCATGTGGTGTATCAAGGTACCTTGAACGCATACTTCAGAAGACATATGGCGAACAGCAAAACTGGTGGAGAGACAGTTTCACCTGGAGCCCCTTGCGCAGCACAGCAGTGGTGAAGTCATGGGTCATGAACTGGTGGTTGATGAAGCGCATGACGCTGTGTCCAAAGAAAATCCCAGGAAACTGGTGCCCTAACAGCACGTCTCTCACCACTGCCTCAAACCTGTGATGGCAAAACCTCAAATCTGTGATGGCAAAAGATGTGATAGCGAAAGATGTGGTGGCAACCTGTGATAGCAACTTGTATGGCAAAACCTATGATGGCAAAACCTGTAATGGCAACCTGGAACAGCAATCTGTGATGTCCAAAACTCAATCACACGAATGCATACAAGACTTGCTGTGCTTGCAGCAGGCAGATCATATCTCTGAGCTAGCAAGCTCTGACTTCTACTATTCTTGCTGACTTACTGTGGTTCAAAGGTTGTACGTCAAGGTGCACTTTGTTCAAATTGAATCAATCACAACTGTC
>JAABUK010003112.1_pt1 | contig 28471 bp, 30 predicted proteins | sample 5559141 | NCBI WGS metagenome assembly JAABUK01 (sample SAMN10711869, study PRJNA513367) | rock metagenome | isolation source: Antarctica rocks | place: Antarctica: Victoria Land, Pudding Butte nord | collected 2016-01-03
CCTCTCCCGCATGCCCCCTCACCATCCGCTCGATCTGCGCTGGGTCCGTGGCGCACTGGCCGCGCCACAGCCGGCGGCCGGTTTCGTCGACAACGCAGATCGCCGTGAGCTTCTGTGACACGTCCAAACCAACAAATCGGGTCATTGAACCGCCTCCCATGGTGCGAACCGCCGGACGACAGCGCCCGGATCGCGGCATCATGAAGGACCTATGCCCCCGCCGCGATTACCCGATGTCCACACATGCACCAAAGCCGTAGGCGTCGGCACAGCGCGGGCCTCGGGCATGATACGCGTCAGCGCGGTGCGGTAAGGTCGAGGATGTAACACTTTTCACATCGAACTCGTGATGGACCCTGACTACGCAACGGCGCGCTTGGCGTAGAGCGCGAGTGCGACTGCCGGGCCGTAAGAAGGAACGGCAGTCGCGCACCACCCGAAGTCGGCCCGCCTTCTGCTGGGCTGTCCTCGACACGGTGGCGGCCCGGAATAACATCGCGCCCTTCAGGTCTCCTCCCGCTTGAGAAGCGCGTCGTCGATCTGGATCAGCAGCTTCGGGAAGTCGACCGGCTTGGGGTGGTAGTCGTCGCAACCGGCGGCCAGCGCCTTGGCCCGGTCCCCGGCCATGGCGTGCGCCGTGAGGGCGATGATGGGAACTGGCGCGTTCGCGTCGTCGCCACGCAGCGTGCGGGCGACCGTCCAGCCGTCCATGATCGGCAGGTCCATGTCCAACAGGACGAGGTCCGGCTGCTCGGCGTCGACCTGCGTCAGGGCGTGCTGGCCATCATGGGCCAGCACGACCTCGAAGCCGTGGCGGCGCAGCCGGCGCGACATCATGTCCCAGAGCTCCTCATGGTCCTCGACAAGCAAGATTTTGGTCACGCCGTTCTGCTCCCGCTTCTGCCTTTCCAGCGTTAGATGTGATAGCCGACAGCAGCAGGTGCGTCCAAACGCGGACCACGGGCCAGCTATTGTCACGCCGGCTCCAACGTTTGCCCGCTGCCGGCCAAGCTGCGTCGCAGAAGGAGGCTTCGGGCGCCTATCGAGAAAGCTGCCATATGTCATCGTCCAGCGAACACCAGCACAGCGCAGATTTGCCGCAAGCCGCACCCACCCCGAGCCGCGCCGGACTGTCGGCGTTGAACGCTATCGCGGTGGTGGTCGCTGCGCTGTACTTCGGACGCGAGCTGCTGGTCCCCCTGGTGCTCGCGGTGTTGCTCGCCTTCGTGCTGGCCCCAGCCGTCGTCCTGTTGCAGCGTGCCCGGCTCGGCAAGGCTCCCGCCGTCCTCGTCGCCGTTGCGCTCGCTTTCACGATCATCGCCGGGGTTGGGGCCGTCGTTGGCGGCCAGGCGACGACGCTGGCCGGGAGCTTGCCGAGCTATCAGACGACCATCCAGGAGAAGATGAGGTCGCTGACCGTCGGGACCGAGTTGCTTGGGCGCCTGACCAACTCCATACGCGCGGTGTTGAGCAGTGGCGAAGTCGGCGAGACAATCGTGAAGATCGGTCCCGCACAGGCCGGCGTGGAGGTGGCGCCGTCCCCGTCGACCATCGCTCCGGCCGGCGACCAAGACGCCCCGTCGGCGCTGGTGGTCGTCCGCACCATCGCCCAGCCGCTGCTCGGCCCGCTCGCATCCATCGGGATCGTCGTCGTTTTCGTCATCTTCGTGCTGCTGTCCCGTGAGGACCTCCGGGACCGGCTCGTCCGCCTGGTCGGCCGCAAGGACCTGCACCGGACCATCCTGGCGATGAACGACGCGACCCGGCGCTTGTCGCGCTATTTCCTGATACAACTGGCGCTGAACACGGGCTTCGCAGCGTTCATCGCAGCGGGCCTGTGGTTCGTGGGGCTGCCGAACCCGCTCCTGTGGGGCATCCTGGCAGGCCTGATGCGGTTCGTGCCGTTCATCGGCAGCTTCATCTCCCTGGTACCGCCATTCCTGCTAGCGCTCGCGGTCACGCCGGGCTGGTCTTTGGCGCTGGAGGTCCTTGCGCTCTTCATGTTGAGCGACCTCGCGATGGGCCAGATCATCGAGCCTTTGCTGTATGGCCACAGCACAGGGTTGTCGCCGATCGCCGTCATTCTTTCCGCGGCCTTCTGGACGTTCCTGTGGGGACCGGTGGGGCTGCTGATCGCGACGCCGTTGACCGTATGCCTGGTCGTGATCGGGCGGCATGTGGAGTCGCTCGCATTCCTCGAGGTCATGCTCGGCGACAGTCCGCCGCTTGAGCTTGCGGAAACGTTCTACCAGCGCGCGTTGGAGAACAACGCCAAGGAGCTTGTCGCACAGGCCCGCAAGACGATCCGTGGTTCCTCGCTGGCCCAGTACTACGATCAGGTCGCACTCCCTGGCCTGGCCCTAGCGCAGGCCGACCTGGCGCGCGACACCTTGGCGTTCGAACGGCTGGAGGCCATCCACCGTCAGATCGGGGCGTTGCTGTCCGTGGTTGCGGTAGGCCAACCTGGCGCCACGCCGCAACTGCAGGCTGCGGCGCCGGCGTCCGAATGGCAGGCGGACGGCACGGTAGTCTGCATACCGGGCCGCGGACAGCTCGACGACCTCGCTGCGACGATGGCGGCGCAGGTGCTGGAGAACGCGGGATTTGCAGCGCGCTGCGAGTCCAACTCCATCCTCGGCGCCGGACGCAGCGAACCGGCGCAACTCGCCAGCGCCCGGTTATGCTGCCTGTCCGTGCTGGAGCAAGGAAGCAGCGCATCCGGCATCCGCTATTTGCTGCGGCGCATTCAGCGGCAGATGCCGAATGCGGCCGTCGTCGTTTGTCTCTGGCATGCGGCGGGCAGCAGTCCTCTGCTCGGCGCCCTGCGTGCTGATGGCAACGAAGAAACCATCGTCCTATCGTTGGGCGAGTTGGTTGCGCTGGCCCGGGCGATCTCGGCCCGGCGGCCGCAGCTGGCGCCGAGCACAGCATGACCGAAGCAGGACGTGCGTCCTCGCCGTCCCTGCGCCTTGCGGCATCGCCCGGGGAACGTTGCCGGGGGGCTGGCGTAGTATCGGCTCCGCTCCAAGGTGCTCAGTGATGGATGAACCGGACACGCGTGGCCCACGTTTGTGCGGCCTAGTGGCTTCCTTGCCGAAGCACTCCGCCCTCAATGTCCTTGCGGGCGTTTTGCTGATCCTCGGGCTGGGCGCGGCAAGCTGGGCGTTGGTCTCGGCCCAGCGCGTCCGCGTGGTCGTGAACGAGCAGAACCACATCCTGGTAGGTGCTGAAAAGCTGCTTTCCACCCTCAAGGATCTCGAAACCGGGGAGCGCGGCTACGCCCTGACGGGGGTGCCGTCCTACCTCGAACCCTATGAGCAGGCCGTCGCCGCCTTGGATGGCGCAATAAGGAATGTCGGCGCGGACAAGCAGGCGGCCGAACGACTGGTTGGGCTCGTCGAGGCCAAGAAAGCTTTCGCCACCCAGGTCATCGATGCCCGGCGGAACTCGGGGATGCAGGCTGCCATAGCGCTCATCCTCACCGGGGAGGACAAGGCCTCGATGGATGCGGTTCGGACGGCGGCGGCGACGCTACAGGACACCGCGCGTGCCCGCATCAGCAGCGCCGAGCAGGCGCAGGCGCGGCTCGGACCATTGCTGCAGATCGTCGCCGCGGCGGCCATAGTGGCGGCGTTCGCTGCCGTCGCGCTGCTGGCGGTCCGTCGCCGCCGGGCGGAACGCGCCAGCACGGCGCTGCTCAAAAGCGTGCTGGACAACGCGCCGGTCGGGCTTGGCCTGCTCAATCCGTCCTTGCGCGTCCAGCACATGAACCGGGCGCTCTCGACCATGAGCGAGCGCGCGCTCGACGCCGCAGTGGGCGGCAGCTTATGGGACGTGCTGCCCGACATGCGCGACGTCCTGGAACCGCGCCTAGCCGAGGTGCTGAAGGCTGGGCGCACCCTTACCAACGTCGAGGCGGCCGTGCACAGCCGGGCCAACCCAGCCTTGCTGCGCGAGTTCCAGTTCGGCTTCTTCCCGCTCCCCACGGAAACAGGAGCCGGATCAGCCGGAGCCGGGATCGTCGTCACCGACATCACCTACCGCAAGCGGTCCGAGCGCCGGTTGCGCGAAAGCGAGGAGCGGTTCCGCACCCTGATCGAGACGAGCGCCGCGATCGTTTGGAAGACGTCGCCTTCAGGCGAGCTCACGCCGCCGCAGGTGAGCTGGACGGCGTTCACCGGACAGACGCAGGCGGAGTACGAAGGGTTTGGCTGGCTGCAAGCCATCCACCCCGAGGACCGGACGGCCACGCTCGAGGCCTGGAACAGCGCCGTGGCCGATCACACGCTGTTTTCGATCGACCATCGCCTGCGATGCGCCGACGGCGAGTGGCGGACGATGGCCGCCCGCGGCGTGCAGATCCTGGACGACGGCGAAACCCGCGAGTGGGTCGGCACCCACACGGACATCACCGAGCGCAAGCAGGCGGAAGAGGAATTGAGCGCCGCCAAGGAGGCCGCCGAGGCCGCGAACCGCGCCAAAAGCCAGTTCCTCGCCAACATGAGCCACGAGCTGCGCACCCCGCTCTCGGCCGTCATCGGCTATAGCGAGATGATCGAGGAGGAGATGGAGGAGACCGGCGAGCAGCACCTCTTGGGCGACGTCCGCAAGATCCAGTCCAATGCGCGCCACCTACTGAGCCTGATCAACGACGTGCTGGACCTGTCGAAGATCGAAGCCGACCGCATGACGACCTTCGCCGAGGATTTCGACGTCGAGGCCCTCGTGCGCGACGTCGCCTCGACGGTGGGATCACTGGTCGAGCAGAAGAACAACGAGATCGTGCTTGACTTGACTCCTGGGCTGGGCACGATGCGCACCGACCAGGTCAAGCTCCGGCAATGCCTGTTCAACCTGGTCAGCAACGCCGCCAAGTTCACCGAGGGCGGCCGGATTACGCTGCGTGTCGTCCGGACCGAGGACGAGGTCGAGTTCAGCGTGGCGGATAGCGGCATCGGCATGACGCCGGAACAGTTGGCGAAGCTGTTCGAGCGGTTCACCCAAGCCGACGTCTCGACCACACGCCGCTTTGGCGGCACCGGCCTTGGCCTCGCGATCACGCGAGCGTTCTGCCGTTTGCTCGGCGGCGACGTGACTGTTGCCAGCACCTACGGCGAGGGATCCACCTTCACCATCCGCTTGCCGGCCGACATGCCCGAACAGGCTGCGGAGGAGGAGGAAGCGCCTACGCAGGCCGCCTCCGGGCAGCACCTCGTCCTGGTGATCGACGATGACGCGGCGCAGCGCGACCTGGTGGGCCGGTTCCTGGAACGGGAGGGCTTTGCCGTCCGCACCGCGCCGGACGGCAAGCTCGGCATCGAGCTAGCCCGCACCCTGCATCCCCGTGCCATCCTGCTGGACGTGATGATGCCGCAGATGGACGGCTGGTCGGTGCTCAGGGCGCTCAAGGCCGATCCTGTGCTGGCCGCGATTCCGGTCGTGATGGTGACCTTCGTCAACGAGCCGGGCCTCGGCGCCTCGCTCGGCGCCGCCGACACGGTGCCCAAGCCAGTCGAGTGGGACCGCTTGAAAAACGTCATGGACCGGTTCCGCGGCGAGGCCGGCGACATCCTCGTCGTGGACGACGACCCGGACGCCCGCGTCCGCCTGCGGACCGTGCTGCAACGCGACGGATGGACCGTCTCGGAGGCCGGCGACGGCCGCGAGGCGCTCGACATCGTAGCGCACGCGCCGCCGCAGCTCATCCTGCTCGATCTCACGATGCCGGTCATGGACGGGTTCGCGTTCCTGCACGAGCTGCGCCTGCGGCCGGGCTGCGGCGACATCCCCGTCGTGGTGTTGACGGCGCGGGACCTGGACGCCGACGAGCGGCGCCGTCTCGACGGCGCGGACCGGGTGCTCAGCAAGGGGCGGACGAACCTGCGCGCGCTGGCCGGCGAGCTCCGGTCGCTCACGCCTTCGCACGACGAGCCGGCAACCCACGACCCGGCCGGCACGATGCCCGGCTGAAGGCCACCAAGCCCTTTGCGGAGATCAAGACATGCGCGTGCTTCTGGTCGAGGACCACGAGGAAATTTGGGACTTCCTGTCGCGCCGGCTCACGCGGCGCGGCTATGAGGTGACGGTTGCGACCGATGGGCAGGCGGGGGTCGATCGCGCCCGCGCCGACAAGCCCGACGTCATGCTGCTGGACATGAACCTGCCCGTCTTGGATGGCTGGTCAGCCGCCCGGATGCTCAAAGCCGAGCCGGCCACCGCTGGCATCCCGATTATCGCCTTGACGGCGCACGCCATGTCGGGGGATCGCGAAAAGGCCTTGGCGGCGGGCTGCGACGACTACCATCCCAAGCCGATTGACTTTTCCCGGCTGCTCGCGCAGATCGAGGCGCTGGCGCCCGGGCCGGAAGCGGCAGCGAGTGCCTGACGCCGGTGCCGCACGGTCCCGCAATGGCTGCGCCCTCGACGGCTGAGCCGTCCCTGCCATCGACGGCTGAGCCGTCCTTGCCGAGTCTGAAGCGTCCCGCAAGGGCCGCCGAAAGCAATCCGGCGGCGACGGAGGCGCTGCTGCGCTTCATCGGTCAGCAGTCCGGCGATCAGCAGCGCGGCCATGACCAGGCGAGGGCCTTCGATGGAGCGGATCTCTCGGCGGCGGGCTTAGGCAACCAAGTCCAGGACGCGCCTTGGTGGAACGCGAAGCGCGGCGGGGCTCGTCTGAGGGCGTGTTGCTTGGCAGGCGCCAGCCTGCGCGGGGCAAACCTTTCGGGCGCCGACCTCGCCGGCGCCGACCTCGGCAAGGCCTCCTGCAGCGGCATCATCTTGCGGGGTGCACGTCTGGAGGAGGCCAATCTGCAAGGGGCCGACCTGATCGGCGGCGCGCTGAACGGGGTGGACGCCGGCGAGGCCAACTTCGGCGAAGCGTTGCTCGAGGATGTCGCCCTGAAGTCGGCACGGCTGCGCTTCGCGAACCTCACCGATGCCATCATGGACGGGGCGGATCTGTCCGGCGCGGACCTATGGGGCGCCAAGTTGCTCAGGGTGGAGGCGCAGCGGGCCGACCTCCGGCAGGCGCACCTGGACGAGGCGCAGCTGAACGACGCCGATCTGTCCTCGGCGGACCTTTCCGGAGCGTCCATGCGGCGAGCCGACCTTTCCGGCGCCCGCCTGTGTGGGGCCATCCTGCGCGACGTGGTGCTCGATGGAGCCAACCTGGATGGGGCGGACCTGAGCGGCGCCGTCCTGCCGCATGTCGCGCTGACCAACTGCAACCTGTACCAGGTCCGCTTCGCAGGCGCCTGGCTGGAGCGCACCCGCATGAACGCCCATCAGCTTGGCGGCGCGGCCGGCGAGGAAGTCGCTGGAGAGTTCGAGGCCGCGCGCGAGGCCTACATCGTGCTGGAGCAGAACTTCCGCACGCTCGGCAGCGCTGACGATGCAAGCTGGGCTTTCCGCCGCCGGCGCCGGATGGGCAAGCGCCTCCATGCCCAGCGCGCCCGTGCGGCATTCGGGCAGCGCAAAGCCGGGGCTGCGTGGCGGCCGGGCTTGCTGTGGCTGGGCGACGTCGTCTCGGAGTGGCTGTGCGACTATGGCGAGAGCGTCACGCGCGTCCTGCGCGCGTTCCTTGTCGTGCTCATTGGGTTCGCCGCCGTTTATTGGCTGTCCGGCTGCCTCGAACCGCGAGACGCCACTGCGACGGACGCGGTCCGCGCAGCACGGTTCCCATTGGTGGACTACCTGCTGTTCAGCCTCGACTCGATGACGACGGTCGGCACGTCCGAGGTCGGGATCAAACCAAGTGGCCAGCTCGGCGTGCTGTTGTCCAGCATACAGACGGTCATCGGAACGGTCCTGCTCGGCCTGTTCGGGTTCGTGCTGGGCGTCAGGATGCGGAACTAAGCTGATGCGGTCGAAGCGACTGTAAGATCACAAGGCGCACCTGCCGCCTATCCTGACGAGGCCTCGCGGGGGAGTAGGAGGAACGCGAAGAGGCAGCACTCCGCAGCGCTTATGGGGAGTTCATCCTGCTAATGTAACCGGAGACAGTCGTCTTGCACCTTTTTGGCATCAACTGGGTTGGCTTCACGGAGCAGAACGGCCGTAAGCTGCTGCTTTCCGTCGGCTTCTTCCTTGCCGCCGCCGTCATTCGCATCCTTGTGCGCAGCGCCTTCCGCATCGTGCTGCGAGGCCAGACATCCCGGGCCATACAAGCCCGGTTCTGGGCGCACCAAACCATGAACCTGTGTTCGGCGCTGCTCGTCGTGCTTGGACTGATGTCCATCTGGTTCGACGACCCGGCGCGGCTCGCGACTGCGCTCGGCCTGGTCGGTGCGGGACTGGCCTTCGCCCTCCAGCGTGTCATCACCGCCTTTGCTGGCTACGTGCTGATCCTGCGCGGCAACAACTTCACAGTGGGTGACCGGATCAGCATGGGCGGCGTGCGCGGCGATGTCCTGCTGCTGGGGTTCATGCAAACCACCCTGATGGAAATGGGCGTATCGCCCGGCAGCGACGCCGGGCCGCCGGTCTGGGTCAAAAGCCGGCAGTTCACGGGGCGCATCGTGACCGTCAGCAATGCCAAGATCTTCGACGAACCCGTCTACAACTACACCCGCGACTTCCCCTACATCTGGGAAGAGATCAGCGTGCCGATCCGCTACGGCGACGACCGCCAGCAGGCGGAGGCCGTTATGCTGGAGGCAACCCGCCGGCGGGCCCTCGATCCCGCGGTCATCTCCGCGGAGGCTGCACAAGGCCTGGAGCGCCGCTTCAACCTTCGCCGGCTCGATTTCGAGCCAAAGGTTTTCTACCGCCTGACGAGCAATTGGCTGGAGCTGACTGTGCGGTTCGCGTCCAAGGACCATGGGACGCGTGCGGTAAAGGACGAGATCGCGCGTGATATCCTGGACGGCTTCGACGCTGCCGGGATCGTCGTCGCTTCCGCCGCACTCCGAATCGACGGTCCTTTGCCGGTGGAATTTGGAGGACGTTCCAAATCGACCTGAGGCTGCATGCGCCCGCCTCGCATGAAGCTGGCAAGGCGGCGCTTGATGGCTGCCTTGGAACCTTTGTGGTTGAAGTAGAGCGGAGCCGGTCGCGAGTGGACGACATAGCGATATGAGGACGGGAATGAAGGTTGGCGACGTCATGGCGCGCGACGTCGAGTTCATCGACGGCGCCGCGAGCTTGCAGGAGGCCGCGGAGATGATGGGCGAACTCGATGTCGGGGCCTTGCCGGTCGGCTCGTCCGACCAGATAGAGGGCGTGGTGACCGACCGCGACATCCTGTATCGCTATGTCGCCAAGGGTCTTGCAGCCAACTCCGTTCTCGTTCGGGACGTGATGACCAGCCCGGTCGTTTCCTGCGATCAGGACGACACGCTGCGGGCGGCGATGGACGCGATGGCGGCAAACCATTTCCGGCGGATGCCGGTCTGCGACGCCCGGGGCCGGGTCGTCGGATGGATCACCCTGGCCGACCTGTCGCGCAAGCTGCTCGTCGATAGTGCGGCAGTTCAGGCTTTCATGCAGGAACTGACAGAATCGTAGCCCATCGATCAGCCGCCGTAGCGCCGGTTCAGGCTGCGTGCGACTTCGTCGGCGATGCCGAGCCGCGCTGCAAAGTAATCGTGGAACCGCCGGTTTACGATCCCGCGCCGGCCTAACGTCCCGACAACCGCCGCATAGGCCTGCGGACCCTGCCCGGCGCTGCGCACAGCGGCGACGAACCGGTCGATGGAACATGCGGCAAGTCGCGCCTCGGCCAATGCTGCAAGCTCCTCGATGCCGCCACCAACTGAACGAAGCCAGACTTCGGCGCGTTGCTCGCTCTGCCCTTCCGGCTCGCCAGCTTGCAGCGCGAAAGCCATGGCGTCAACGATGAGGCGCTTCTCCACCGCAGTCATGTTGCGCAACGACAACACCAGTGGATACAGCGTTTGATGCCGGTTCTGCATCCAGCCGTGCAGCACCTTCTGCGCCAGCGACGACTGGATGATGGTTTCGGGCGGCTGGATCGGCCGGTGGGCCGGCTTCCCTGGGCGGACTGCGGCAGCACCCTCGTCGAGCGCTTGCCGTTGCAGAGCGGACGCTTCGCCGTCGCGCTTGCCGCCGCCTGGGGTCAGGCCCATGGGGCGGCCACTTCGCAGCGGCGCTTAGGCATGCGTGTCCACCTCGGCACCCAAGATTCGCGGCGCAGCTTCTTCGATCATTTGACACTTCCGTATGAAGCCGATGATACGCCGCCCTTCTGCCTGCATTCCTCGGGCAAATTCAAAACTCAAGCAAGGCAACCCGGAACTGGAGGTCGCATGACACTCGATCAGGCCATGGCGTTCGGTATCATCGGCAGCACCATCGTGCTCTTCGTCTGGGGCAGGCTCCCTTACGACTTGGTCGCATTGATGGCGTTGTTGGCCGGCGTCGTGACAGGCGTAGTCCCGGCAAAGTCGGCCTTCGAAGGGCTGGGCGACGACGTGGTGATCATCGTGGCGACGGCCCTCATCGTCAGCGCCGCGATCTCCCGGTCCGGAGTGGTCGAGACGCTGATGCGGCCGCTGCTGCCCTACCTGAAGACCGAGCAGGCGCAGGTGCCGGCGCTCGTCGTGGCCGTCACGGTCATGTCGATGGTCAGCAAGAACGTGGGCGCACTGGCGATCTTCATGCCGGTCGCGCTCCAACTGGCCCGGCGGACCGGCACCTCTGCGTCCAAACTGCTCATGCCAATGGCGTTCGGCTCGCTGGTGGGCGGCATCGTGACGCTGATCGGCACGTCGCCCAACATCATCATCTCCAAGGTTCGCCAGGACGTCACTGGCCATCCGTTCGGGATGTTCGATTTCACGCCCGTGGGGCTGTCCATCGCTGTCCTTGGAGTGCTGTTCCTCAGCTTCGCCTACCGCCTGTTGCCGCGTGGGCGCAAGGCCGTCGCGGGAATCGAGGCAGCGTTCAACCTCGAAGGCTATGTCGCGGAAGCCAGGCTGCCGCCCGACAGCCCGTTAGTGGGCAAAACGGTCGCGGAGCTGGAAGCGTTCAGCGATGGGGAGGTCATCGTGTCCGGCATCGTGCGCGAGCGGTTCCGCCGCTTCTTGCCCACACCGACCGCCGCCTTGCGCCGCGAAGACGTGCTCATGCTGGAGGGTGAGCCCGACGGGCTGGAGCGCTTGGTCGCTCGCGGCAAGCTGCGGCTGGCGGGCGACGCCGGCGAGGATGCCGCACCGGACCAGAGCGTCATGGAAGGTGTCGTCACGGTCGATTCCGCCCTTATTGGCCGGACGCCGGAGGCAATGGGACTGCGCGAGCGTTATCATGTGGCGTTGCTGGCGGTGAGTCGCAGTGGCGAACGCGTTGGTCAACGGCTGCATGCGTTGCGGTTCCGAGCCGGCGATGTCGTCGTATTCAAAGGAGAAACTGGCGGCCTGCCGGAGGCGCTCGGAGCATTGCGGGTGCTGCCGCTGGCGGAGCGCGCGATTTCGCTTGGCCGGAGTCACCGCGGATGGCTTCCGGCCGTAGTGCTCGCGGTTGCCATGGGATTGGTGGCGCTGAACCTTATCCCGGTCGCAATCGCATTCTTTGGGGCCGCCGTGACCCTGCTGGTGGCGCGAGTGCTCACCATGGAGGAGGCCTATCGCAGCATGGAATGGCACGTGCTGATCCTTTTGGCTGCACTTATCCCTGTCAGCGAGGCTGTGCGGCATACCGGAGGAACCGACCTGCTGGCCGGTTGGCTTGAAGGTGCACTGCGGACCGTGCCGCCCCTTGGCGCACTGGCGATCATCACGACCATCGCCATGGTCGTGACGCCGTTCCTGCACAACGCGCCCACCGTGCTGATGCTCGGGCCGATTGCAGCTACCTTGGCTGGCAAGCTGGGACTGAACCCAGACCCTTTCCTGATGGCGGTCGCCCTTGGCTGCGCCTGCGACTTCCTGTCGCCGATCGGCCACCAATGCAACACGCTCGTCATGGGACCGGGCGGCTACAGGTTCGGCGACTATTGGCGCCTCGGTCTTCCACTATCGATCGTGGTGGTGGCAGCCGGCGTGCCGCTGATCGCCTATTTCTGGCCACTCGCAATCCACTGACTATGGCGCCCCGCGTCCCTCGTTAGCTCTTCGTGGCATGGATGGTGGGGCGCGCGTTCAGCGCGCCCTTTTTGGAGCGCGGCTAATTCTTCCGCTTGGCGACGGGCTTCTTGATCGTCTTCGGCTTGCCATCCTCGTCCGGCTCGCCCGGCTCCTGGTCCTCGTCCGGCTCGACCTTCTCGTCGTCCTCGCCTTGCTCCTCCGACGCCCCGACGTTCACGTCACCCGCGGCGATCTTGCTCAGCGCCTGGTCATCGCTGCGCGCTGCGTCGCGTAGGGTTTCCAGGTCTTTGATGGCGTCCTGCAAGCCCATCTGCCGCGCGAACGCCAACAAGGAGCCATAACGGGTGACCTCGTAGGTCTTCACCCCTTGCAGGCTGGCGATCAGCGCGGCGTCTAGCACGGGACCAGGCTCTCCCTCCCCGATCGCCCCCTGGCACTCGGCCAACAAGCCGTTCATGGCTTCGCACGCCTTGCCGCGGGGGCGCTTGCCGACGGCCTCGAATACCCGGTCCAGCACCTCGATCGGCTCCTGGGCATTGTCCTTGGCCTTCTTGAGGATCTCGCGGACCTCTTCGTTCCGGACGGCTTTCATGATCCTACCCGAGGTCTTCGCGAACGCCTTCTCGGCATAATAGATGTCCTGCAGGAAATGCAGGAACAGGTCGTTCATTGTTTTCATGTTGGTGCTCCGATGCCGGACGGGATGGCCGGGCTGGCGGGCCAACGTCATCGGCGCGGACGAGTTCGCGCTCACCTGCCGCATGATCGCGGACGCTGTCGTGCAAAGACATACAGGGAACCGGGGATAACTCGGTGGACGACGGCGTGGATGGAACCTGTGCCGTCACGGCTCGGCGACATCGAGCGTCGCTTTGGTTGCACCCGTTCGCTGCCCGAAACGCAGATAAGCTGCCACAGCTGGTCCTGTTCCAGGGTCACGGCGCGCCGTTCCGGGCCAGCTCCAGCCCGGCCAGCAGCGTGCTGGCGAGCGCTGCCCTGCAGCGCAAGTCGCGGTCGGGTGCGTCGGCCGCGATGCGTGGCAAGAACACGCCCAGCGCGCCTCCGTTCGGCAATGCCCCGATCCGCCGCTGCACGCGCGACCGGTATTATGGTAAGACCACCGTGGCAGTTACATGACCGAGGCAGCCGCGAAGGCTGAAGGCGATCGGCCGAGGCGCGGGAAGACTTGCTCGTGATCCGGTCCCCGTGGACGAACTCGACGCCTACGGTTGCGCCGCGTTGCTAATCCAACAACACGGGATGCAGGCTCTGAAGCGGGCGACGCTTCGCAGGCTTGAGATGCTGGACGGTGGCGATATCGCCGGCGCAAAGGCATGAATGCGGATTATACGCTCCATCCGGACTCTTCGCCGGATGGAGCTTGAGCAAGGCGAGCCATTGCAGTGAACAAGTCTACCAGGACTGAGCATCCTTTAACGCCTGGAGAGATTGTTCAGCCGACCAGCCTGACGACCCTGCATTCCCAAGAGCGACCTGAGGTTGCGATCCACTTCGAATGGCGGCGCTTTGAGTTGGCGCGACATTCCAATTCGGGGCAGGTTTGGACGACCGGCGGCCCGGAACAGATCGCCGATCGCGTCCGGCGGGAGGTAGGAGGCGTAGCGACCGCACATGGCCGGAGGGTAGCTCTAGGCGTGACCTCCGGCCAGATGTCCGCCGACTGTCTAGGCCTTCCGACGCTTTCTGCTGGCCGGTTCCGCCGGGATTGTGGGAACCACGACAGGCGTGGCTTGCTTCTGCCCACCCCCCTTGATCGGAAGCTTCAGGCCCGGCTGCTTTCGCGCATCCTCTGCCACAGAGGCGCTGGCACGCTTTCCAGTCGCCCGACCGGGAGCTTTCGCTGGGGTCGCTGAAGGCTGGACCGCGGACTTCGGGGGCTGGCCCAGGCTCTTTCTGAGCGCAGCCATGAGGTCGATGACGTTGGTCTCCGAGTAGCTGGGCGCTGCCTCGGTGTGAAATCGCGTCCAACAATGACCCCCCCAGCATCTGAGCGCATGGTATTGCTATAAAGCACGAATCTCGGCAGCGGGGCGGTCAGATTTCGCTGAGCGTGGAGTGGTCGGGAACGGACAGATCGAGCCCGAGCAGACGCAAGATGCTGCCGGCGAACGCCTCGGCCTGGCGCAGGGCCAGGTGGAAGACGAGGCGCAGCGTCAGCACGAGTTCGATCGCCAGGTCGGAGTAGATCGGCTGCCCGCCTGGCGTGCTTCGCGTCGGCGCCGACCAGCCGGCCACAGCGGCCTCGTCAAGCCACAACATGAGATCGCCGCGTCGCCTCAGTCCGGCCTCGTACGCAGGCCAATTGGTGACGCGGTAGCGGGCGCGTGGGATACGATGGCGACGGGCGGCATTGTGCTTGAATGGCATGCGAGGAAAGTAGCCGTGTCGTCGGTATCACGCCACCGGCGCCCCTCCATGCACCAAAGCCCCGGCAGGCCCCACTTCGTGCGGTACTGCTCCGGCGTTAGCCCGAACCGGGTAGCGAGATAGCGCTTCAACATTTTGACCTTCCCGCCGTCCTCCAGGCACACCAGGTAGTCGGGTAAGACGGAGCGCCGGATCGGCACCGCCGGCTGCTGCTGCGTGGCGACCGGCTCCGGGTCGGCGCCGGCCTGCGCGAGTGCGCTGTGCACGGTTTGGATTAACGCCGGCAAAGCCTCGCTCGCCACGGTGTTGCCGGCGACGTGTGCTGCGACGATCTGCGCCGTCAGGGTCAGCAGTCGCGGGGTAGGCGAGCCGGTGAAATCAGCGTCGGGCATCGTGTCATCCTGAAATGGAATGGTCGCACCCCCGCCTACCCCCAACCGCCTCTCTCCGCCAGACCCGTCAGTCCTTGAAGGCCGCGCCCCTGCAAGCTAGATGGCGGGCACTCCCGGGAGGGGAGTGCTGATGAGCGCTGCTGCTGGCTTTCTGGCGCCAGATGCCGGGCAGCGGTAACTCTTGGCTTAATCGGTCAGCTGAACCGACCAGAAAGGGAGCGACCCAGATGAAGTTCCGTCCTTTGCACGACCGCATCGTAGTCAAGCGCATCACCGCCGAGGAGAAGACCTCGGGCGGGATCATCATCCCCGACACGGCCAAGGAAAAGCCGATGGAGGGTGAGGTCATCGCGGCCGGTCCCGGCGCCCGCAACGAGCAGGGTGCCATCCTCGCGCTGGACGTCAAGGCCGGCGACCGCGTGCTGTTCGGCAAGTGGTCGGGCACCGAGGTCAAACTCGACGGCGAGGAGCTCCTGATCATGAAGGAGTCCGACATCATGGGGATCATCGAGGGTCAGCCGGCGACGACCGCCAAGGCGGCCTGATCCGGCCTACCCGACCACGCAGTTCACCAACAAACGGACAGGAGCACAGACATGGCTGCCAAGGACGTACGGTTCGGCGGTGACGCACGCCAGCGAATGCTGCGCGGCGTTGATATCCTCGCCGACGCGGTAAAGGTCACCCTCGGCCCCAAGGGCCGCAATATGGTCATCGACAAGAGCTTTGGCGCTCCGCGGATCACCAAGGATGGCGTGACGGTCGCCAAAGAGATTGAGCTCGGCGACAAGTTCGAGAACATGGGCGCGCAGATGGTGCGCGAGGTCGCCAGCAAGACCAGCACCGTTGCGGGCGATGGCACCACCACGGCCACCGTGCTGGCCCAGGCGATCGTGCGTGAGGGCGCCAAAGGCGTGGCCGCCGGGCTGAACCCGATGGACCTGAAGCGCGGCATCGACAAGCCGTAGCGGCTGTGGTCGAGGAGCTTCAGAAGCGCACGAAGAAGATCGCCACTCCGGCGGAGACGGCCCAGGTTGGCACTATCTCGGCCAACGGTGATGCCGAGATCGGCCGCATGATCTCGGAGGCGATGCAGAAGGTTCGGCAACGAGGGCGTCATCACCGTCGAGGAAACGAAGGGGATGGGAACGGAGCTCGACGTCGTGGAAGGCATGCAGTTCGACCGTGGCTACATCTCCCCGTACTTCATCACCAATGCGGAGAAGATGGTCGCCGAGCTGGACCAGCCGTATATCTTGATCCACGAGAAGAAGCTGTCCGGCTTGCAGGCCATGCTGCCGTTGCTTGAGACAGTCGTGCAGTCGGGGCGCTGGCGACGCTGGTGGTGAACAAGCTGCGCGGCGGGCTGAAGATCGCGGCCGTGAAAGCGCCGGGCTTCGGCGATCGCCGCAAGGCCATGCTAGAGGACATCGCCGTACTGGCGTGGTTCAGACCCGGGTTACACGCGAAACGTAGGATCCCTTAATTGGCGTGGCGCTGGCCACTTTCGATGTAACCCATAAACGACCCGTTTTGAACCACGCCAAACTTACGCCATGGTCCCCCGGGTAGCCCGGAGGTCACTTCAATGAAACTAAGCGCACGCATCTACCAGGCAAACAGCATCGGCCAGGCGCTCGGACTCATCGTCCAAGCCCTATCGGCCGACAGCGGGACCGTGCACCTCATCGGCGACGACGGGCTGCTGCATCTCGCCGCCACGACCCCGGGCCTTCCACCTGCCGTGCTCGAAACGATCCAACGCATCCCGGTCGGCAAGGGCATGGCCGGTCTCGCGGTCGAACGTGGCCGGCCGGTCGACGCCTGCAACATCCAGACAGACAGAAGCGGCGATGTTCGACCCGGAGCGCGCGCCTCCGGACTTGCCGGCGCGATCGTCGTGCCGATCTACCGTGGCGAGGAGGTCGTCGGCGCCCTCGGCGTGGCCAACCGGACGGAACGGGCCTTCTCCGAGGCGGAGACCCAGGATCTGCTTGAGGCCGGCCGGGCGCTCGCGCTCGCGAACTTGCAGTCCGGCGCAGGTTAGCTCGCCAGAGATCGGATGCAGCGCTTCATCTTCGCCTTCGCGCTGTGCTGTGCCAACGCGAGCGCCGAGCCGGTCTACGACTTCGTCAGCAAGTGCGAGGCCGCGTCCCTCGGCGCCTGCTTTGCCCGCATCCGGACGGAGCTCGACCGCCTCCGCGCGCGGGAAGATCAGCACGCCTTCTGCCTCCCGTTCGTCTGGGGCGGGTTCGTGCCGAGCACGACCTATCCGGTCTCGATTCTCGACTACATGAAGCTGCGGCTCTCCGCGTCCCGGATCGGCCGCGCCGGCGACCCTGCGGACGTCGTAATGCGCGATGTTCTTGCCGAGATGTTCCCGTGCCGCCCCTGAGGCCTGGGATCAACTGATCTGCAGCTGCTCCAGATCCCGTGCCGGCTCCTGGATGCGCGGCGTTTGGCCGCCGCGCAAGATGCTGTTGCCCTCGTACAGCGTGCGCTGGTCCACGGGTGCCGGGTCGAGCCAATGTGCCTCCCGCATCTCGCCGTTTAGGCTGTACACGGCCAGTGCGTTCTCGTACGTCACCTTGCGGATCGCCGCTGGCTCGATGCCGCGCTCGGCCATAAGGCGCGCCGTCTTCGGCACCGCGAGCGGGTCGGAGACGCCCCAATCGCACGCTGAATCCACAATCAGCCGTTCCGGTCCGTAGCGGCGGACAATGTCGGCCATACGCTCGTTGCCCATCTTGGTGCCGGGGTAGACGGAGAAGCCGACCCAATAGCCGCGCTCGAGCACGTCCGCGACCGTCTCCTCATTATTATGGTCGATCACGCAGTTGGCCGGATCGAAGCCGTGCTCGGCCAGGACGGCCATGGTCCGCAACGTGCCCCGCTTCTTGTCGCGGTGCGGCGTGTGTATCATGATCGGCAGCTCGAGTTCCCTGGCGAGCTCGATTTGCGCGCGCAGGAACCGGTCCTCGCGCGGCGTCTGCTCGTCGTAGCCAAGCTCGCCCATCGCGACCACGCCCTCCTTGACGGCGAAGCGCGGCAGGATCTCGAGCACCGCAGCTGCCAACCCCTCGTCATTGGCCTCCTTCGGATTGAGCCCGATCGTGCAATAGTGCCTGATCCCGAACTGGCCGGCGCGGAAGCGCTCGAAGCCGGTGATCGTCGAGAAGTAGTCGACGAACGTGCCCAAACTCGTCCGCGGCTGGCCGAGCCAGAACGCCGGCTCGATCAGCGCCACCACGCCCGCCCGCGCCATCGCCTCGTAGTCGCCCGTCGTGCGGGAGATCATGTGCGCGTGCGGGTCGATATACGTCGCCGTCGTCGGCAGAAGCGGCCGTGGCGCGGCAGCACCGGCTGCGACCGCCCGTTCGAGCAACGCCTCCAGCATCGCCGCGGTCAGCGTACCGCCGCAGCACGGGCATCCGACCGTCGCGGACGGCGTCGCATCGTCGCAGCCGAGGCGGCCGGTCGGGGAAGCCGTCATGTCTTCGCCAAGCTCCTCACGTAAGCGATGATCTTGAGCATCTGGTCCTGCGCCATGCCGCGCTTGGCGAACGACTGCATGGCGCCGGACGCGCCGCCGTAGACCACCTCGAACATCCCCACATCGGTCGCCACGCGCGGGTAGCTCCAGTCGGTGCCGATCAGGCTGGACCCAATCCGTCCGGTCCCGTCCGGCAGGTGGCAGAGCGCACAATTCGTAGCATAGAGCCGCTTGCCGTCGGCCAGCGCCGCCTGGTTGCCGCGATAGGGGTTCTCGCCGGTCTGTTTGAACCGCTTGACCGCATCCGTCTCGACCTCGTTCGCCGCCGGCTTCACCTCGAGCGGGGCGTTCGTCAGCGCTTGCCGAAACTCCACCGCCTCGGCCAGCGCGACGCCGGCCCACGCGGCAACCGCCCCGACGCCACATACCCAAAATGAAGCTTTCACTCGTCTCAATCCTCCTTCGCCGGACCGGCAAACCGGGGGCCGCTCGAGTACGCAGCCCCCGCCAGAGCCTACCGGGGCGCCCGCACCTGCGCGATCTCGGCGCCGGTCGGCACCTTGTCGGCCGGCACGATGCGCCAGAGCGCGCCGGCCGGGTTGGCCGTCGGCCCCTTGTCGTCCGTGTAGAAGCAGTAGCAATTCACCGCCAGCACCGTGCCGTCCTCATCCACCTGCCCGGCGGTGAACTGCAGCGCGGTCTGCATGAACTCCTGCATCTGCCACTTCCTGGCATTGGCGTCCCAGGCTACGCCCCAGAGCCGGCCGGAGCACCAATCGCCCGTCAGATACGTGTGGTTCATGCCGCCATAGTTAGCCACGCCCAGCCCCTGCATCGAGCAGCCCCAGCCCTCCTTGTTCTTCGGCCCGTTGGGGTAGGATTGCTCGTGCGGATACTCGGCGACCGGGAGCACGCCGACCAGCGCGCACTTGTCGTCGGGCCCGGTGATCGGGAAGCAGTGTGTGCCTGACTTCAGCTTCCAGCCGTAGTTCTCCCCGCCCTTGGACGAGGCCGGCTGCCAATACATGTTCTCCCAGTGGTTCTGCCCCACGTCGGCGATGAACAGGCCGCCGCCGCTCCGGTCGAAGTGGAACATGTACGGGTTCCGCAGCCCGTAGGCCCAGATCTCCGGCTTCACCCCGTTGTGGATTTTCGAGAACTGCTCCTCGGTGATCCCGAACAGCGACATCAACTGCGGCTTGTCGGATCGCGCGAACGGATTGTCCTTCGGTATCGCGTAGGGGACATCGTCCGGCGTGTCGACGTCGATTCGGAGCATCTTGCCCAGCAGCGTCTCCATCCTCTGCCCGGAGTTGAGCGGGTCGCCTTCCCAGCCGCCGTCGCCCTTGCCGATATACAGCTTTCCGTCCGGCCCAAAAGCAATCATGCCGCCGTAGTGGTTGTAGTACGGCTGCGGGATATTCATCAGCACCTTGCCGGTCTTCGTCACCTGTTCCGGAGTCAGCGCATCGGGGGTCTTCGGGTCGACCTGGAAACGGACGATCAGCGACGCGCCGTTAAACGGCAGCGACGCGTAGTGGACGTAGAAAAACCCGTTCTCCTTGAACTTCGGGTGGAACGCGATCGACCACAGCCCTTGCTCGACGAAGCCGGTCTGCACATCCGTCCCGAGCGGGTTGAAGTTGGTCAGGTCCAGGAACGCGTCGGGCAGGACCTTGCCATCCTTGACTATGCGCACGCGACCGACACGCTCGACGACGAAGATCCGCCCCGAGCCGTCATTGGCGACGGACACGCCCACGGCGTCATGCAGACCGTCCGCGACTTTGACCAGGGCGAGCTTCGGCACTCCCGGGATCGTGCCGCCGGGCCGCGCAACTTCAGACGCCGCTGTCGGAATGGTTTGGGCAACCGTAGGAATAGCGCCCAGCATCAAGGCCGCGCCGAGCGCAGCGAGCCGTTCGATCCTCATTCTGAGTTTCCTTCCCTGAGGTGCACGCTTCCGCGTATCTGTAGCGGAGAAAGTCTAGGCGCACTTCGGCAAGAGTGGGAAGGGCTAGCCGCTCTTATTCACTGCATGGCTGCGATTCGCTGGCGGGTGTCGCGTAAGCTGCTGAGTGTGTTTACGGATTGGGTGTCGAAGCCATCCATTCACCCGAGCACGCCGAGCCACACCCGCCATGGCCGAGGATACGTCCGCGCCGTTCCTGTTTCCAGCGGTCGGCCGCAAGAAAGTCACCGCCGACTTCGATGGCGGACGGCTCACCTCTGATGGCGGCGTGATGCTGCTGGGCGCGGCCGAGCGGCGGATGGGGATCGCCGGTCGGCTCGCGCGGCTGATCGCGGACCCACGCAATCCACTGTTCGTCACGCACAGCATCGCCGACATCTTGCGCGCCCGCATGCTCGCCATCGCCTGCGGTTACGAGGACGCCGACGACCTCGATCATCTGCGCACCGATCCCGGGTTCAAACTCGCCTGCGGTCGCCTGCCGGACAGCGGGCATGATCTATGCTCGCAGCCGACCGTGTCGCGCTGGGAGAATGCACCGACGTTGCGCGAGGTCATTCGCCTGACCTACGCCATGATCGACACCTACTGCGCCAGCTTCCCCCGCCCACCCGCCAAGGTGACGCTGGACATCGAACCAGCGGTTCGCCGGGCATCGACGATACCGTCGACGTCGTGCACGGCCATCAGCAGCTTTCCTTGTTCAACGCTCACCATGACGAGCGCTGCTTCATGCCGATCCATGTCTATGACATCGCTACCTCGCGCCCGGTGGCGATCCTGTTGCGGCCCGGCAAGACCCCGTCCGGGCGCGAGGTTTGCCGCCATGTTTGCCGCCTGGTGCGCCGTATCCGCCTCCATTGGCCGAATACGCGCCTGACCATCCGCGGCGATGGCCATTATGGGCGCCCCGAAGTGATGGCGTGGTGCGAGGCCAACGCGGTCAACTACATCTTCGGCCTACCCGGCAACGCCGTGCTGAACCGGCTGCTTGAGCCGGTTGCAGACGACGTCCGGGTCCAGCGCGCCGAGAGCCAGGCACCGGTGCTGCGCCGCTACGCCGAGACCCGTTATGGCGCCAAGTCTTGGGGCTGCGAGCGCCGGGTTGCGGCCAGGATCGAGGCCAGCACTATGGGCCTCGACATCCGCTGCGTGGTGACCAACCTGGCCGCAGGCAGCGCCGAATGGCTTTATGACACCCTCTATTGCGCCCGTGGCCAGGCGGAGAACCTGATCAAGCTCCACAAGGGCCAGCTTGCCTCCGACCGCACCAGTTGCCGATCCGCGCTCGCCAACCAGGTGCGCCTGGTGCTGCACACCGCCGCCTATTGGCTGATGCTGACCGTGCGCGATGCCATCCCCAAGCCGCAGCCGCTCGCCAGCGCCGAGTTCGTCACCTTGCGGTTGCGGCTGCTCAAGATCGCCGGGCGCATCACCAAGACCGCCACACGAATCCGCATCGCCTTCGCCACCGCCTGCCCCGAAGCCGAGTTGTTCCGGGGCGTCGCACGCAGTCTCCAACTCGCCGGGCCATGACCGCCGGGGCAATTGCCCCCGGACCCCACCCCGTCGCATAAACTCCAACGCCCAGCACTTTCGACCGAAATCGCGATGAGAGAGGCGCAATGTCGAACTGCGCCTACTGCTCCGCAGCCCATCAAACCTCTGAATAGGAGCGGCTAGCTACCGTCAAGACGCCAGCAATGGCCCGCCGTGCGGTTCGTCGCCCGGCAGCAAGCGTGGCCGCTCAAGCCTCAGCGAAAACGTGTTCGAGCACCAGCTGCTTCACGCTTGTGGCCGCCACGGGCCCGTCAGGAAGCAACCCTGCCTCCGAGGAGATCAACAGCGGCCCGTCCCGCGCATCCGCCGCGGCCCGGCCATGCGAGCCCCTTACGAGCGACGCGTCGAGCGGGATCACGTCCATCAGCGTGCGCAGCCCGAGCTTGCGCTTCACCAAGCGCGAGCCGACCGCCAGCTTCGGAGCCTTGATCGCTGGGTCGAGGAAGAGCTCGACTGGATCATAGCCGGGCTTGCGGTGGATCTCCACGGTGCGGGCGAAGTCAGGGGCCCGCGCGTCCTCAAGCCAGTAGTAATAGGTGAACCACGCATTCGCGGCGGCGAGCGCGACCAACTCGCCGGAGCGCTCATGGTCAAGCCCGCTTCTCTGCTGCCCGGCACGGTCGAGCACCTCGGACACACCCGGCAACCCGGCCACCACTTGCCGCACCGGCTCCATCAGCCGGGGCTCGCCGACATAAACATGCGCAATCTGGTGGTCCGCCACGGCAAAAGCGCGTGAGGCCACAGGATCGAGCAGCTCGCCGCCATCCTCCTCGCGGACGACGAGGAACCCCGCCTCCCGCAGCGCGCGGTTGATGTGGACCGGCATATTGACCGGCAGCAGCCCATACTCCGACAGCACGATAACCCGAGCCCCGGACGAGGCAGCCGCATCGATCAGCCCCCCCGCCACCCCGTCGATCTCCCGCAGCGACGCTGCAACCCGCGGATGCGCCTCGCTCGGCCCATGCCGTTGCAGGTCGTAGTCGAGGTGCGGGAGGTAGGCGAGGGTCAGCGTCGGCGCCCGCTTCGCCATCACGTGGCGGGTCGCTGCCGCGATCCACGCGCTCGAGGCGATGCTCGTCGCCGGGCCCCAGAACTGGAACAGCGGGAAAGCTCCCAACGAAGCGGTCAGTTCACCTCGCAATTCCGGCGGGTGCGTGTAGCAATCCGGCAGCTTGCGCCCGTCCGCCTTGTAGATCGGCCGCGGCGTGGCGCCGATATCGTGGCTGCCCGCCATGTTGTACCACCAGAACAGGTTCGCGCAGGTGAAGGCGGGGTCGCGCCGCTTGCCCGCCTCCCAGATCTTCTCGCCCGTCACGAGCCGGTTCGACTGCCGCCAGAACCAGATCTCCATAAGGTCGCGGAACAGCCACCCGTTGCCGACCACGCCATGCTCACGCGGCAGGAGCCCGGTGGTGAACGTGGCTTGCACGCTGCACGTCACCGCGGGCGTGATAGTCACAAGGTTCCGCATCGCGCCGTGCGCGGCAAGGCGCGCCAGGTTGGGCGTGTGCTGGCCGATGTGGCGAGGCGTGAGGCCGACGACGAGAAGGACGAGGGTGGGGCGCATCGCCCCAGTTGAACGCAAACATGGTCTGATCGCCAACTCTACCATTCGCCAACGGCCACTCGTCAGCTGATTGACGGGCTCCCCTTGGTGTCGCCATGCTGCGTCGGCCGGTCCTGCGCCGAGGGTTGCCGATCGGCCGACGTTTTGAGGTGCGCCATGCGGCTCGATCATCTACCCGGCAGACCCCACCTCACCTACTGCACTAACATCCACGCCGGCGAAAGCTGGGCTGAGATCAGCGCGAGCCTCGACCAGTACGTGCCCACTATCAAAGCGTCGGTCAGCCCGCGTGGCCCGTTCGGACTCGGTCTGCGGCTGTCGGCCATCGCCGCCGCCGAGCTTTCCCGGCCGGAAACGCTGCAGCGTTTCCAGGATCAGCTCTCCTGCCTCGGTGCCTACGTGTTCACGATCAACGCGTTCCCGTACGGGCCTTTCCACGGTACCCGCGTCAAGGAGCAGGTGTATGAGCCGGATTGGCGGACGCGAGAGCGGCTCGCCTTCACGATCGAGACCGCGCGCATCCTGGCGTCGCTGCTGCCCGAGCACGGATTTGGCAGCATCTCCACCGTGCCCGGCGGCTTCAAGCCCCTGGCCTGCGCCCCGGCCGCGATGGCCGCGGTCCATGAGAACCTGCTTCAGGCGGCGGCCGGCCTGGTCGCGCTTGAGCGTGCAACGGGACGGACCATCGCACTCGTGCTCGAGCCGGAACCGTGTTGCCTGCTCGAAACAACCAAGGAGACGATCGCCTTCTTCGAGGACGTGCTTCTCGCCCCGGCATCGATCGCACGCTTCCGGCAACAGACGACTCTTGGCGCAGCAGAGGCGGAGGCCGCTCTGCGACGGCATCTCGGTGTCTGTTACGATGTCTGCCATGGCGCCGTTGAATTCGAGGATCCGGTCGCCTCGCTGCGTGCCTTTCATCGCGCCGGGATCGGGACGCCGAAGATTCAACTTTCGGCGGCGATCCGGGTGCCCGTCATGCGCCCGCCCTGGCGAGCGGCGCTGCAGCGCTTCGATACCGGCGTATACCTGCACCAGACCGTCGTGCGCGGCCGGACGCTCGAATGCTACCCGGACCTGCCGGCCGCCTTCGCCGCGCTCGATGCCGGCCGGGCCGAGGGCGAATGGCGCGTGCATTGCCACGTGCCTGTCTTCCTGCGCCACCTCGGCGAGATCGACTCCACCCAGGAGGCGCTGCTCGCCACGCTTCGCGCGCTGCGCTCCGAACCGTTCGCGCCGCACCTCGAAGTGGAGACGTACACGTGGGACGTACTCCCGCCGCACCTGAAGACCGGCTCAAAGGCGGACGACATTGCCCGTGAGCTTCGCTTCGTCCTGGAGGAACTCACGCATGAGCGCCAGCGCGACCCTGCCCCGAGCCTCGCTCCGTACGCTATTCAGGCTAGGGCGGGTCTCTAACCTTCCGACCGTCTGGACCAACGTCCTTGCAGCGACCGTCATCGCCGGCGGCGATCCTGCCTCGCTCATGGCGGCGCTCGCCATCGCCGCCATGACGCTGTTCTACGTCGGCGGCATGTACCTCAACGATGCGTTCGATCGCGAGATCGACCGGCGGGAGCGGCCGAGCCGTCCCATCCCGTCCGGCACGGTCTCGACGGGAACGGTGTTCGCCGCCGGGTTCGGCATGCTCGTCGTCGGATTGGCGCTGATGGCGGTCGCCGGCCTGGGTTCGGCAGCGGCGGGCGTTGCTCTCGCCGCTGCCGTCGTCGCCTATGATGTCAGCCACAAGGGCAACCCTGTCAGCCCGGTGATGATGGGGCTCTGCCGGATGCTCGTCTATGTCGGGACGGCTTCCATGGTCGCCGGAACCGTCACCGGCCCGGTCGTCGGCGCCGGCGCCGCCGTGCTGGCGCACACAGCCGGGCTGACCTACGCGGCGAAGCAGGAGAGCCTCGACCGCATCGATCGCTTGTGGCCGCTTGCAGTGCTGGCGGTACCGCTGGTGGTCACTGCCTGCGCATTGCTCTCGGGCCTGGCGCCTGCCTCGAGCTGGGCCGCTCTGGCGCTCGCCGACGTATTGGCGGTGGACCTGCTCCGCCGCCGCGTCGCCCCAGGCGCTGTGCCGCGAGCGGTCGGCGCGCTGATCGCAGCCCTTTCCCTTATTGATGCCGCGCTTGTCGCACCGATCGCGCCCGTCGTCGCCGGCGTTTGCTGGGCCGGCTACGGGCTGACCCGGCTGCTCCAACGTTTCATTCCCGGGACCTGAGCGCAGCCATGCCGCACAGCGCGCGCGCGCCCCTCACCCTCCTGCAGAAGTGGATCGAGAGGGGAGCGGACCCGGCCCGGGCGGCGTGGTATCGCGACACGTTCCGCGCCGTTTCGGAGGACGCGAGCGAACAAACGCTTGTCCGCGCGATCGGCCTCGCCCCCCGCAAGCTCGGCAAGTCCGACTTGCCGCTGCGGTCGGAGGACCTGGCGGAAGCAGACCGGATCCGGCCGGGGTTCGATCCAACCGGGCTGAGCATCGACCAAGCGGCGCGGATCACCTTCGTCTTGGACAGCCCGCATCCGGTTGCCGAGACGCTCGAGCGCTTGTTCGCCACCTCCGATCTCGGCGAGTCGATCGCCTTCTTCCGCGGTTTTTCGGTCTTTCCGGAGCCAGACCGTCTTCTGATTCGTGCCCGTGAGGGCATCCGGTCCGCGATCAAGCCGGTCTTCGAAGCACTCGCGCACCGAAACCCGTATCCACGGGAGCAGTTCGACGAGTCCTCTTGGAACCAGATGGTCCTCAAGGCCCTGTTCATCGACTCCACGCTGGCTCCGATCCAAGGTTTGGACGACCGCGCCAATCCCGACCTGGCCCAAATGCTGGTCGACTACGCCCAGGAACGTTGGTCCGCCGGTCGCGCGGTCAGTCCCGAGCTATGGCGGTGCGTCGGTCCGTTCGCCGACGACCGCACATGCCGCATCCTCGAGCGCCTGGCTGCCACTGGCTCCCCTCCCGAGCAAGACGCAGCCCGGCATGCACTGCACCAAGCCCCACCCCTAAGTGTCCGTCCGACAACATCTTGAATAAAAGGAATCGGTTGTGATTCGATGGCCGCCAGCCCGATTCGCAGGATGGCGTCAATGTGGACGAACCCACCTCCAGGGCCACCTATAAGTTGCAAGCATGTCTGATCCAGGGACTCGGGAAGGAAATAGCCGTGAACTTAGCCGAACACATCGTTGCGTTTGGAACGAAGGCGGTGCTCGAATTGCGCCAAATGCCTGGACTGAAAGCTGAGACCTCCATCCCCGAGCCGTCCATCAGCTCGCACATTGTATCCAATTTGAAGGCTCAACTCGGCTTGGACGCCAAGGCCGAGGTTTCTTATGAAAGAATACTCCGCTCCTTTGATGTGGAGGGGTCGGATCTCGTAGGGAAGTTCGGCGGGCTTCGCGCAGACATCGCCATCTTCGACGGAAAGCAGCCCTCCGGCATCGTTGAGATCAAAATCGTGGACGAAGGACGGGGCTTGGGCGGTGTCAATAGGGACTGGGAGAAGACCCGCAGCCTGCAGGGCTACATGAAGGCAAGGGGCGTTCCCGCCCTGCCGTGCTATGTTGGCGCGCTGGTCTGCGACCTCGAGAACAGGACAACTGATATGGCCATTGAGGCGCTGGCTCAGCAGCTCGGGCTCAATCCTTCGGCAATCGAGGTGGACGTCGGGCAGAAGGCCTTGTCCCTAGCCTGGAGCTGGGTATTCGTCTGCGCAACTGTGCAGGATTGATGACCTCGAGCGTGCCGCAATGTATCAGCGTGCATGTGCTGCTCACGTCTTGCAGCCGCTCCCCTGGCAGGTCACGTCCGTCAACGTGGTGGAATTTGGGTGTAGGTTTGCGGTGGCCATTGATCACTCGGCCGCGGTGGCAATCTGGGGTGGAAACACCTCGACCAGTGGCGGTGTAAGTTCGGCCATGGCCTCGGTCTGCATGTAGCGGTGCTGGAGCTGCCACTCGTCGTTGAGTTCGAGCAGGACAGCGCCGACGAGGCGGATGATGGATGCCTCGTTGGGGAATATGCCGACGACATCGGCGCGGCGTTTGACCTCCTTGTTGACGCGCTCGATCGGATTGGTCGAGTGGATCTTGGAGCGGTGCTGGACGGGGAAGTCCATGTGGGCGGCGTTGGTGCACTCGACAGATCCAGGGCGAGTTGGCCCCAAATCCCAAGTTGCTACGCGATGACCGGCTGGCGACGGACGGAATCCGGGCGTCCTGCCGCCAACATCCGGTTAAGCACCGCCACGCCGACGGCAGCCTCAGTCTGCTGGGCCGCGAAGCCGCGGGCTCGCAGACGCGGTCCGATCAGCGCCTTGTAGCGACCCATTGTCGTTTCTACTAACGAACGCTGGCCGTAGTCGGTGGCGACCTGCCAGCTCAGGCGGCCCTGTTCCGCAATCATCGCCAAATGACGATCACGCTGTGTCGGCAGACCCGGATCGCCGCTAGGGACAGCCGTTGAACGCGGCGGGATCACCACCTCGATGCTATCACCATACGTCGCGATCGTCTGATAGGTGGGCGCGCCATCATACGCACCATCCGCCGTCACCCGGCCAATCGGGTCGTCGATTTGATCGAGCAGCGGCCCGACCTGTGATGGATCATCCGTGTCCTGATCGGTCAGCGTTTGTGCCACGATCACGTCGCTGGCGGCATCGACCGCTAGATGCAGCTTGCGCCATGTCCGGCTTGACTTCACGCCATGCTTCGCCTCCAACCATTGGCCTGCTCCGTAGACTTGCAGGCCGGTGCTGTCGATCAAGACGTGCAACGAACCAGGCGGCACTTGTGCTGGCTGGATCACCGGCAACGCCACGGCGCGACGGCTGACCGTGGTGTGATCTGGGATTGGGATTGACCCGGATTGGTGGACACCCAAAGCGCTTTCGCGAAAGGTGTCATCATGCCGAAAGCCTGAGTTCCGTATTCACCTGAGTTCCGTCGCCAGATGGTCGATCTGGTCCGTGCCGGGCGTGACCCTGACGATCTCGCCCGGGAGTTTGAACCGACGGCGCAGTCGATCCGCACCTGGATCGCGCGGGC
>JAABUK010003113.1_pt1 | contig 28470 bp, 30 predicted proteins | sample 5559141 | NCBI WGS metagenome assembly JAABUK01 (sample SAMN10711869, study PRJNA513367) | rock metagenome | isolation source: Antarctica rocks | place: Antarctica: Victoria Land, Pudding Butte nord | collected 2016-01-03
TTGTTGCTGTAGGTTCTTGTGGGGGGATACGATGCCGGCGGAGAGGGCGACAGCGGTGGTCGAGAAGCCGGTTGCCCATTTGTTTGCTAGCTCGCCGGCAGTATCGCTGAAGGAGGAGGTTATTGCGAGGTTGTTGAATGTGCTGCACGCGAAGCCGAGGGGGACTGGGGAGGCCATGATCTGGCCGATCGCTCCGTTTGATTTTTGGAGAGAGGGGGAGCTGAAGGTGCCATTGATGTAGGCATAGGTCAAGTCATAAACTGTGGACGAGCAGCTTAGGACCCAGGAGATGCCGCCGTGGACAGGCGTGATAATGTTTGGATCTTGCTAGAGAGTGTTTGGTGCATTGACGTTGGGAAGGTGGCCCTTGCTTCGGACAAGGGCCCAGGTGCCGGAGTAGAAAGGGGTTGTTTGCTTGGCGATGGAGGTGACCTTGGCAGTCAGGCTGGGGTCTTTGAAGAGTGTGAAGAGTGTGACGCCGTTGGAGCCGAAGGAGGTTTGGGGGCAGACGCTGCCTTTTCGGGAGAGAGTTGTACAATTGAAAGGGGTGAAGGCTCCTGCTTCGGCGATGAGGCCACAGGCTTGGCTAATGGGCTGGCAGCTTGTTGTGACGGCGAAGGTGGAGGCTTGAAAGTCTACATCTTGGTCGATTCGAGCGTCTGTAAGGAAAGCCATTGTCTGGCCTTCATGGTTGAAGGTTGAGACTTGATTTACCGTCGACAGATTGTTTGGAGTTGAAAATGCTTTATTTGCACCCATCAACAACACCGCCGTTGCAGTCATGTTAGTATTGCACGGCACATTGTTGAGGACTGCAGGGTCATTCGCCAACGTATTGCAGTCGTCAGAATAGAGGCCACGGCCGTATAAATTTGATCAAGAGTTTTCGGAAGTGATCTTGGAGAATGCTACGGCCGATGTTGTCACATGCAGCCAGGTGTCCACAGCGAGAATGAGGTAGCTAGTTAGTGAAGTTCATCGAGTCAAATTGAAGGTTTGAGAACATGCAACAGCAAGAAGTTTCGAGACGAGATTGAAGTACAGTAAAGTAAGCTTACCCAATCAACATAGCGATTATGAGACCGACCACTGTAATGCTCAATGTAGGATCCAAGCTATCTCGTCGTCTCCATAAAGTGTGTTTGAGCCAGTTCCACAGAGATCCAACTCCTCCAGTAAGGATTCCCAAGTACAGATTGAGCTGATAAGGTGTGGACAAAGATCTGAAGCGATCCATCCGAGAAAATTGAAGCATTCGTTTGGCTGCAGGGTAGGACATCAAAGTCATCACGAAAGCTGGGAGCAGAGGGGCGACACTACTTGTCCATGAAGCAACAGTGATCATTTCCGTAGTGCTGAAGTCTACGAGATATGCGTCGCTTCCCCCAGCGTCGGGCTGCTAAAGCTGCAAGTCCGGGAAGAGTAGCGAGGTTTGCCCGACGCGATAGTGGAATACCAGTCCAAGCGAGATTGCTGAGAGGAGTACCATGGGCAAGCTGATCACAGCGCATGCGAGACCTATGTCAGCATAGGCACCACTCATGAGCTGAGACGGCGGTCTATATGCTTCATCGTCAGGAGGGCGTTCGCCATTGAGGTCATCCATAAGAGTATCGGCAGTCATTTGCGCGTCTTTGCCTTCCAGACGAACGCAGTAAGACATCTTATATCCAATTATTCAAGGATGAAGCCGTTCAAAATCACAGAAACGAAGGAAGGTGAAGAATCAATATCGCGAGGAGAGACGCGGATCAAATATCCCCTCAGTTTAGTCTGTAAACCCATTGAGTCGATAGCCAAGGGTGGCATTAGACATTCTGGTCAAGGATTTTGGGTCTGGACCGCGCCATACCATGTCTCTGTCTCTTTTGAGATCGCCATACTGGCAAGGCTGGCCTATGAACTGGCGAGATTGGACGAATGTGGGCTAGAGATAGCCACACGCTGAACGGATCGGGCTCATCAGTAGTATTCCTCGTTCAGCTTCGTTCGACACTGTTCAACAAGTCCTTTTGACGCAGGGGAGGACGATACTTCCGGAAGGGCATCGCAGAAGACCTGGACAGCTCTGTGAAAGAAACAGCTTCGCAAAAGCTGTAGAGATAATCTTTGCCATGCCCGACAAGATGGTCGTTGTCGAACTCCTGCCTAAACTGTAACGCAGTGGAGGATGGCATGCCCACCTATCTTAAGCTCTTCTCAACTACGATGGTAGGAGAGAACCATTATGGCAGCCTTCAGCCTGAAAATCCCTTAAGTTTCGTTGGTCGAGCCTTGTGACGCCCATTCCGTCCAGGCGTGTGCTCCCCGGGCTCTAACCGGCCGAAGCCTGAATCAGTGAGCTTCGCGGCGGGTCCTTTAGGACTTTTTGACAAGACCAATGAGACATGTTTCGACGGATTCTGCACACAAGTTCTGAGCCGGAGAAATTGGTTGCGTCTTTTTATTTTGTCGCACAGCCGTCGCCACAGCGTCCTCCAAAGGAACAGGCCGGGATCTTCCCTCTTCATGACGTCTCGATCTGTGCAACTTTGGTCGCTGACTCAGCAAGAATCTCACAACTCTTCATGACTGCATGATCATGTACTCGTAAACCAAGATCTCCAACCATGTCCGCCACTCCACACATCGGCATAGTAACCGGCGCCAACAAAGGCCTCGGCCTCGCCATCGTCCGGCAACTGGCGCTGCAGTACCCGAGCAGCGCCCTCTACGAAAACGACGGCGGGAAGGGTCTACTCATCTACCTCACAGCACGCGACAAAGGCCGAGGAGAGGCGGCCGTAAAGTTCCTGGAAGAGGAGGATCCTCTGCTCAAGAAAATGGGGGCCTTGCGAAGGAATCGGGGCTCGACGGAGATTCGGTTTCATCCGTTGGATATTAGGGATACGATGAGTATTAGAGGTTTTAGGGATTATCTGGGGAGGGAGCATAGCGGTGGGGTTGATTTTGTGGTGAATAATGCTGGTGGGTGACCAACTAGTGCTTTTTTGAGAGGACGAGAATCCGTGTTGACTAATGATGGTTGTAGGTATTGCTATGGAAGGATTTGGTGAGAAGCCCTCTTCATGGCCACTGATCTCCAAAGGCCCAGCACTGACCTGGCTCCAACGTTTGCAGACAACAATGTCGTCAAGACCACTCTCGAATGCAACTACTATGGCTCCCTGGAAGTGACGCAAGATTTCCTCCCACTCCTCAAACCCAACGGTCGCCTGGTCAACGTCTCAAGTATCTCTGGGAAATTGAACAAGTATTCTGACTCCATCCGCTCTCGCTTCCTGAACGCAAAGTCTGTTGAAGATATCACTGCTTTAATGGAAGATTTCAAAGCGGCGGTCAAGGCCGGAAATGAAAAGGAGCAAGGGTGGCCCTCTGCTGCATATGCGGTCAGCAAGGCGGGAATGACGGGGATGACGATGGCGATTGCGATGGAGGAGCAGAGGCAGGGTAGGAAGAGGTTGATGAATGCTTGTTGTCCCGGATATGTGGACACGGATATGACGAAGCATAGGGGGTCGAAGACGCCAGACCAAGGGGCGCAGACACCAGTGATGTTGGCGATTGGCGAGATTCAGGGAGTGACGGGAGAGTTTTGGCAGAATGAGAAAGCTGTTGTGTGGTAGAGAGCTGAGTCCTTCAATGTGATGTCTTGCTCTTGACCCATTCTTCTTACCCTTCTCTGCCGTTGAATCTGCCCCAGCCGCCTTTCTTAATCTTCAGTGTGGTAATACTGCCTAATAATCGACCGGCGGCTCAATTATGTGGACTGCCGCCAAGTCGATCTATTCGCCGATTCTGGGTCTTCTTCCCAAATCTTGGGCGAAGACAGCGCATGATGGTATAGCGCGATTATCTTGTGCTTCAACACGCACGTTCTTGATGGTATGTTTCGGCAAAAGTAAATCATTGTCTGATTTTCTTGCTGACAGGATGCGACGCCATTGTCTGGAGGGGAAAAATGAATAAGTGAGTGACGAGCTGTCCTCAAATACCAGGTTCAGATGCACTTCAGCCTGTAACAATTTATGGCGGCTTCCTAGCCTGCTCTATGGTAGCTCGTGTTTCGACGGTCATGGGCCAGTCTTGTGCTGTGGAAAGCGGACGAAAGAGCCCAGAAGCGCGAGGGCGAGAGGTCGGAGCTCTTCGATCTAACTGAATTGCCGCAAGCAAGCGGTAAGGGAAAAGCTTGCAAGCCCAAGATATAAGGTGCATTTCCGCTGGCAGACAATCAGACGAGGACTCGTAAGTTTGGAAAAGGAACCTACCAAGGCGCAATGGCAAGACAGACGCCAAAAAGCTCTTTGACTACCATGGCACTGCGGCCTTCCTCCGCACTATCTGCATAGAGCCATTGGTGCTTGACACGAGTCCTGCAGTGTCTCGGGTGTCTCTCATCATTATCTCAAATTTTAAACCAAAGAACATCCTCTTCGCCCCCACCTGCGTCTCCTTCCGCATCAACTTGAAGCATTCTTCCTTCCCGATCTCCAATTCTTCTGCTGCCTGGAAGGAGATCTCTCGTCTCTGGGTTGGGTTTGTCTTGCACCATGACGGAAACACAGCCTTCGCGGACGCAACAGTTGCAGTGGTATCTTCATTCGAGGCAGCAGATGCTTTGTACATCACACCATTCCTCTCCGGAGAGGTGACAGCGAATGTAGTGGACGTTATGATTCCTTTGCCATCAAGTCAGAGTGGTGCAGTGAAAGATGTGCTCAAGCGTGGGGTAGAGCTGCCATTCACCTGTTCATGGTCATTAACTAGTGTGAGAATCCTCGACCGAATATGCTGCAGAGTTGCAATCACTGTTTGATTTGTGTCACGCTCTTGCTCAAGCGTGCCCAAGTCGTCTACTCATATGAGGAAGATCAATCGGAAGCAGAAAAGGACTGCAGCGCCTGTCTCCCCACCTCGGAAACTCTTCTTCATCTCGGTACCGGGATGACGCGCACCTGGGTTCATACCAATACTTCGCAAGGGTATCACTGCAACATCCACCTCACAAGCCACGCTTCTCAGCACACAAGTACACTTACCAGAGTGATGGCTGCTACCAGCGTTCTTTTACAAACATCGTAGACTGGGGAGGTTATCTTCAACTTGACTCGCGGACGATCTTCTGCACTCGCCAAAGGTTACTGAGTAAACCATGCATTTCCAGCCGAGATTGAAGATCAAAGCAACATTCCATCCACGTTCTCCAACTTTGAGATCGAACTTGTGGGGAAGCATGTTAAGTAAAAAGATCACCCGCAATGATCGTCCATGTCAGAACTCTCTCGAAGGTCATGCTTCGACGCTGGCTTTGCATCAGTCCAGCAGTGATAAAGCCTCGTGATGACACGAACTACTCACACTTAACCTACTGTGACGGTTGTTAGAGAAGGGCAAGTGGTATGCAGATGCTGTGCTTTTCATGAGACGCTCGACTTCCGCGCGAATAGCCACGGATTGGATGACTTCATGTTACAGTCCATGATTTGAGGATGAGCGGTGCAGCTTAGCGATTTCTGCAAGCGTCGGGGCAAGGCTGCTTTCAGCCAGTGCCCAGTGCGTGTGATCCCACGATGTTGTCGCTGCAGCGTAGCACTGGTCAGGGCTGCATTGGAGCGGTTTCATTCCAAAAGCAGCAAGCGAACGGTACATCATTCCTTGCCCGCTGCTCAACTGCCTCATAAGTCACCGCAAGTCCTCGCTGTAGTGGCTGAAAGCTGACACGAAGATTCGTCCGGATGATATCGCCCAGTTTATTGTTTCGAAGCAAAGGATGGCGATTGAGATGCAGATCATTTTCATTCATTATTACTGTTCCCAGCCATCGCATCCGTCCGGACCAAACCTCGGGCATTGCATTGAGTCTCGCAGCTTAACGACGCAGAGCTTAACAAGACTGAGATGCTGAATGCCTTGCCATCTTCTCTACCCTGCCTTGGGGCTGCAGCACAATGAAACGTGCAATTCACTTTTGTTGTTATTCTGAGTACATGGAGAATCCTTGAGACGGCTCGGAAGGCTGATGACTTGGCTGCAGCCGGCAGAACCTGTTTGTACCGTCGATCTCAGATCTGTGGCGTGAAGCTTCTGGCGCAGAGGTGGGAGGCTCTACCAGCAAGGTGCCCCTCCACCAAATTCCCATTCTGGGCGCCACATGCGGGCACAGGGTCCACTTCAACTTCGTCATAAGCATATTCCCGGTCAGTCTTCGCAGCCTGTTTAGTGTTTGCAATGCAACAGAGCAGTTGATCGGCCATGTCACAAGCCATACATAGCATGGTGAGGGGTACATGGCAGAGTTGCCGATGTCGAGCTTGTCGCGAAGTGTTTGGGGCCGAAAGTGTATATGATGAACCTGGTCCCCAGCCTTCGCGTAGAAGGAACTCGTTTATCAATGCGTCCTTCAGCTTCACATCACTTAGGAACATAAACTACGAAGACTCAGCGGTTCGAGATCAGATCTCGGTTCTCAAGGCAATCTCACAGAGTAGCTCCTGTTACTTGCATGGAAACGCGCTTATAAGTCGAGCTTCTTCATTCATCTTTGGATTCCTAAAACATGTCTCCATATTCTCTCCTCCAGAACGCGGCCCTCGGACTATCAATGCTGAGTGCATTGGGTACCGCGGCACCGACAAAGGGCTTGTAAGTCTCTTCCAATACCCAATGGCGGCTAGGGCTGACATTCTCAGCCAACTGGAAGCTCGAGGGCTGTCCTTTGACTACAACAGTCAGAAGGTCAGAGGAGTGAATCTAGGTGGCTGGCTTGTGACCGAACCCTGGATTACTCCTTCAATCTACGAGAAAGCTGGGTATGGCGCTATTGACGAGTACTCGTTGTGTCAAACACTCGGGAAAAACGCCGCCAAATCCTTGTTGTCGGCGCATTGGGCATCATTCATCACACGTGGTGATTTGGCCAACATTGCTGCTGCTGGCTTAAATCACGTTCGAATTCCAATCGGATACTGGTCTGTCGCGCCGCTTGATGGAGATCCGTACGTGCAGGGCGCGCTAGACTATCTCGACCAGGCCATTGGCTGGGCTGGAGGAGCAGGTCTCAAAGTGCTCATCGATTTGCACGGAGGTTAGTTCAAAGCCGCACCACTACTTGGAGTGCTTCCTAACATGTCACAGCTCCGGCTTCCCAAAATGGATTTGACAATTCCGGTCGCAAGGGAGCAGTTGGTTGGGGTAGTGGTGACACCGTTGCCCAGACCCTGAATGCCGTGCGAATCTTGGCAGAGAGATATGCTGGCAAGACCGGCGTCGTAACAGCTATTGGACTTCTTAACGAGCCTCTACCTCCAGGTGTCAATCTCGGTACGCTACGCCAATTCTACAACGACGGCTTTGGCACCATTCGAGGCGTCAATGGTGACACTGCAGTGGCTTTGTCCGATGCCTTCCAAGGTCCTTCTGCTTGGAACGGCTTTGCACCAGGCAACAACCTCATCATTGATACGCACGTCTATCAAGTGTTTGACACAGGTTCGTTGAAACAGACCCCGGATGGTTTCTTCGGCACTGCTTGCAGCAAAGCATCTCAGCTTCTTCAGTCAGACAAACCGACCATCGTGGGCGAATGGTGTGGTGCCTTGACTGACTGCGCCAAATGGTTGAATGGAAAGAACACTGGTGCCCGTTACGACGGAACTTTCGGTGGTGGAGGTTCCATTGGCAGCTGCGACGGTAAATATAGTGGCAGTGTCGGTGCTCTCTCCGGAGCCGACAAGTACAACATTCGTCGATATATTGAAGCTCAGCTCGACGCATATGAGGCCAAGACTGGATGGATCTATTGGACTTGGAAAACTGAGGGTGCACCCGAGTGGGACATGCAGCAACAGCTTGCAGGCGGCCTCTTCCCTCAACCTTTGAGCGATCGTCAACACCCAGGCCAATGTGCGAATGTACTAGGATGAACCCTCTGCATTTGAACAGAGCAATCCTTACCCATCTATCGCCCAGCATTCATCGTTGTATTGCTTATACTGACACGAGCGTCACCATCATAGTGGACGCCTCTCCACGGATCAGCATCTCTGTGTGCTTGTACCATGTCTCACGAATTATGAAACGACTCTCGCTATCCAAAATCTTCATGGTTTCGATCGACAGCCATTCTCACCCTCACTCATATGTTACCCCAACGCAGTAAGAGAGGCGGAGCTTAGATAAAAGCCTGCCAGAATAGCATTTGGTTTGCATCTGGATAATCAGCGATGGTAGTTGGCGGAATGTGTTTTGTACATATTTTAGCATAGTTGCGTACAATACTCGTCCATCACTCTGTAACATGCCACCGTTTGTCTTGTTTGCCGTCATGCTCTGGGGATAGTGATATCTTTTACTGCTGCTGCAATAGTAGGAGTAGTTTTCTGGCCCCTATAGCCAGCTCCAAGGTCATCAATAGACATCTCCAGTGATTGTTTATTTCGTACTCCCTCCAAAAGACCTTCCTTGGGGAGGCCCATCCTCGCTCTCTGTTTGTCTGCGAGTCATGAACCGTGCGCCTGATGCCATTCGTCCGGCATCATCATCCCTGAGCTTAGACAGCATAAAACTAACGAGCCATTCATCCCCTAGTCTATGCTACTTTTAGCATTCAATCGACCCGACTCAGATACCCCGCAACTCCTCCTATTGGAGTTCTAAGGACTTTTCCATCGAGCAACCCACATCACGCATTGGGATGAGATGCTGTAGGACCTCGGCTTGCATGTTGATCCAGGAGCTTCATTTGCTACAGTCCTAGTCAAGGTCCCAGCCTGGTGTCTTTTGATGGCGTCTATGGTACGGCTCTTGATCAACTCGATAACCTCTCCGCTCATCCGCTCCACAAATGCCCGTGGAAATTCTACAGATGGAGGTCATAAACATGCATTCGTGCGAGTGCCATCACATGGAACAAGGCATATGGAAGCTCGTCCCGTGGTTGACGATTGAGGGGCAGCCGTTCGCCCTCCCTCAATGGAGGGGCAAAAAGGACAGGGCATAAACATTAAACAGATGCTGCAAGGCGTAGATCACGTCAATTTTTTCACCTTAACTTCAAAGCCATCGCCACACAAATCCTTCCTAAAAACAGTGTTCTCACCAGTTCTATCACCGTCACCACACTTCAGAAACAACGCGCGCAAAGTATGGCTCCAAACGTCCCAAAGAAACAGTGGGCTCAGGTAATCGAGAAGGTCGGTGGACCGGTCGAGTACAAGGAAATCGATGTTGCGACACCCGGCCCAGATGAGGTCCTTGTGAATATCAAATATTCTGGCGTCTGCCATACCGATCTTCATGCAGTGAACGGTGACTGGTGAATACTTCACTGACTTTTATCCTTAAACTTACTTACTTCTGAAGGCCTATCCCTACTAAGCTACCATTGGTTGGTGGCCATGAGGGTGCCGGTATAGTGGTCGCTAGAGGCGAGCTCATCGATGACGATATTTGCAAGATTGGCGAGGCTGTGGGGGTCAAATGGCTCAACGGCTCTTGTCTGTCTTGCGACTTCTGCCAACAGGCTGATGAGCCGCTGTGCATAAAGCCCACCCTGTCTGGCTACACTGTTGACGGCACCTTCCAGCAATACTGTATTGCTAAGGGGCGGCATGTCGCTCACATACCAGAAGGTGTCCCACTCGACGCTGTTGCACCCATTCTCTGTGCTGGTATCACGGTATACAAAGGTTTGAAGGAATCGGGAGCACGACCTGGGCAAACGGTTGCCATTGTGGGTGCCGGTGGTGGGCTGGGATCGATCGCTCAGCAGTACGCGACGGCCATGGGACTACAAGTCATTGCAATCGACTCGGGAGAGGAGAAGAAGAAGCTGTGCGAGGATATGGGAGCATCGGTAGGTCATTCTCGCGGCAATTCTCTAGATGTTGTGAGTTAATCCATCAATCACAGGCCTTCATCGACTTCGCCAAGACCAAGAACATCAACGAAGATGTCCGCAAGGCAACGAAAGATGGTCTCGGGCCTCACGCTGCTATACTCGTCGCGGTTAGCGAGAAGCCGTTCCAACAAGCTGCCGAGTACGTCCGACCACGGGGCGTTGTCGTGGTCATTGGTCTGCCTGCTGGCGCCAAGATTCAGGCTCCAGTTTTCGAATCGGTGCTCAAGATGGTCCGCATTCAGTGCAGTTATGTGGGCAACCGACAGGACAGCGCAGAGGCACTTGAGTTCTTTAGACGCGGCGTGATCAATGCGCCGTTCAAGACCGTCGACCTCAAGGAGCTACCAAAGATCTATGACCTGATGCATGAGGGAAAGATTACTGGAAGATATGTGGTCAAAATACCAGAAGGTTCACCTAGTTGAAAATGTCCTTGGAGCTGAGGCAGAGTCGAAAACTGGGCGTAAGCACTTTCTCCTCTGATGCAAGGTGTTTCATAGAGCTGGATACCCGATGTATGTAGCTGCCTACCAATTGACCTTGAAACGGGATATAATCCTTTCAACAACATCAAATTGCATTCGTCCTTCTCTTTATACCCCTTCAACATGACAACTCTCTTCTTCTTCACCATGGTCCATGACGTCAATCTGATTGTCTACCGCTCAGCTCACTTCCCAGCCCACTGGTCACTTTCTACTTTCCACATCCTTTCGATCCCACCCGAGGGAAGCGGATCCATGTCACTGGCGATGTGCTTCACGGCTTCGAACATGATATCGACCGAGTATACGAATTAGCAAAGGAAACGCGATCGGTTCTTCTTGAGCCCATTGCAGATGTCACAGAAGGTATCGTCGACCACTCAATAACACGAACAGATCCCGGTGCATTAGGCGAAGGAAAAGAAATCATGCCGCGAGATCACATCGAAGAGATAGCACTGAGCCTACACCCACCAGGTCCAAGCTTGAATTCGGCAGCTGATGAGGTAAACAACATCCCGGCGTGGTGAAACTCCCTGTGTGGTGAAATCGGGCCAGGGTACCTCGAGTTTGCACGTATCAATATCCTCACCCACGACGTGATTCGACAGTATACACATGTCTTTGTGTTCTTGGGTTAATCTTTTATCAGTCTGACCATTTTCTCTAGAAAACTACTATCTTGGCACCTTTCACGCTTGTTAATTTCTCTCAATGCTGGAAGTTAGTTCACAATTAAGTAATCTCGTCGCCTGAACCAGAGGTGTTGGCTACCACTGCGAAAGAGTTCGAACAGCTGAATACCTGCCCGGATATCTGGACATGTAATCTTTTACATTGTCACGCTATCCCCTCATTTCTAAAAAATATCCTCGCTTTTCTGGGAATCAATCTCACTTAACATGCAATCAAGCTGATTCTTTTATACTTATCTATAATAAATCCCTCTCGAAATTGACTTCTCAAAGTGTGGCGGCATTCAGCCTCGCTTTTAGGGCGTTATCAGAAAGATTCTGATACAGTAGTCACTAGCGATTGGGTGCTAATTTAAAGTTCCCGGTGTCGCGCTTCACGGCTCCAGTCTCACTCGTGAAGGCTGGGATTGGGTGCCACGTCATCTGCTGTAACCGCCAGCCGGAGCGGCAGCCTAAGACGACAACCTGAGACTCTGAACCTTTCAGCTGCACAACCTTCCGCTTAGAAATGTCTGCCACGGAGAGTTACTTTGAAAGATACATATTTTCCATATAAGCTCCTTCCAAATCTACAGGACCGGCCAATATCTTTATTCCCGGAGCCTACGTGGGGTGCGTCGGCCGCGATGCGGCGATGGCTTCGGCAGGTGAAAAGCCCCGCCGGCGATGACCCCTCTCCGTCAGCGAGCACCACTGTAGCACCGACAAAAATCTTCCCTTCCGGCATCAAGCTGCTACATGACACTGAGGCCAGCGCGGTTGAGTAAGCCAGATTTTCTTTCCACGCTCTCAATCGGCCCATACGCTGTACAGGCTGTCAACTCACTCGAGACTCCGCTTACTGACAGCCGCTCTCTTTAACCTAGCATTATTTTCGTGCACGGCCTGACTGGAGACCGCGAGAAGACGTGGAAGACCAGAGATGCCGCTGCTCCATGGCCTCAGACTCTCCTGCCATCCAAAGTCCCCAACGCCCGCGTTCTGACATTCGGATACGATGCATATGTGGCAGACTGGCGAGATATGGTGTCAAAGAGTAGGATTGGAAACCATGCGATGAACCTGTTAACCTCCGTCGCCACATTCCGGGAAGATGATGATACTGTAGGCCTCGTCCACCTGAAGTGCTGAGAGCGTGGAGCTCATCTGAAAAGAACAACCGTCCTATTATATTCGCCTGCCATAGCTTAGGCGGTCTGGTCTGTGAGGATGTAAGTTCATGGAATTCGTCAAGTACGATTACGTCGCTTATTCACGTATAGGCCTTGGTGGCGTCGTGGCAGAGACCGGAACCACATTTACAGAACATCCTTCATTTGACACGCGGCATCATCTTCCTCGGCACGCCCCACCATGGCGCTGGCCTCGCGAGATGGGCCGAAATGCTAGCCAGGTCCATTGGCATGATTAAAGAGGCCAATCCTGAGATATTACAGGTCCTGAAGCAAGATTCTGAGGTCCTTGGACGGATTCAGGATAGTTTCCATACCATGATTAGAGCACCGAACATGGGTGCGCTCCAACCCATTAACATCACCTGTTTCTATGAGGAATTGCCTTTACTAGGTGTCGGTTTTGTGAGTCGAGCAGAATATATTGCCGCGTCTTCTTCTACTAATACACACGTGTAAGGTCGTTCCTCCAGACTCCGCCATCCTTCCTGGCTACATTCAAATAGGAATTCGCCGTAATCATATGGATATGACGAAATTCGAGCAGGGGGACGACCCTGGCTTCACGGCTGTTGCGGGAGAACTTCGTCGATGGGTGAAAGCTCTGAGCGAGCCTAATAACCCACAAGGGCCACAAGGGGCTGATAAGGGTGGGTTGCCGCCGCAACACGAAGAGACAGAAGAAGGGCCATGGTGTACGTAGAAGAAACCTCGGTAAGTAATATCGTTCATCACTAAATCTAAACGTAACAGTCATCGTCCCGTACACCAGCAATCCAAGTTTCGTCGGTCGTTCGGATATCCTTAAAAAGCTAGAGAAGCATTTTGGTTATGATCAGCATGAACGACGGACATCTCAAGCGCGAGCAGCACTCTTCGGATTAGGTGGTATAGGGTACACTATAACTCGATATTTGTATTAGAAACGACTAGTAACCTGTTATAGGAAAACTCAGATTGCTTTGGCCTACGCGTACTGGGTCCATAAGATATTCTCCCAGGTGTCGGTCTTTTGGGTCCATGCTGGCAGCCCAGAACGGTTCTATCAAAGCATTTCCCAGATTGCACAAAGTTGCCATGTCCCAGGTCATAAGGACCCCACAGCAGATGTACCAGAGCTCGTAAAGGCCTGGCTGGCAAGGGACGATCAGAGCGCGTGGCTCATGATTCTCGACAATGCTGATGACACTGAGATCTTCTTCAGCTCCAGTGATGTGACATCAAAAGGCCACCTGGCACGCTACATTCCCGAGTGCTCGCATGGATCCATCCTGGTGACAACGAGGAATAAGGAGACCGGTGTCCGGCTCACCCGGGGTCGTGGCGTCATGGAAATCAAGCATATGAACGCGGCGGAGTCGGGAGAGCTGATTCAGGAGATTCTCGAGGATGACCACCCAAATTCTGATCACTTAGCCCTCCTTACAGCACGCCTTGAACATATACCCCTGGCACTCGTTCAAGCTGCGGCCTTTATCCAGGAGAGGTCAATGACTATCGCGAGATATCTTTTCCTCCTTGACCATAGCAACAACACTCTCGTGGAAGTGCTGAGCGAGCCATTTGAAGCCGCCGGGAGAGACTCCAGCATTCCTAACGCGGTTACGGCCACGTGGATGGTCTCATTTAAGCAGATACAAGACCAATATCCCGACGCAAGCCATCTTCTGTCACTCATGAGCTGTTTCGATTGTCAGGGCATCCCTAAGGTATTCTTATCGCACCGGATCGCGCCAAGGGACGGTCAAGACCACGCGCGGAGAGGGGAGGATCGCGTCATGGGATCATTTGAACTGGAAAAGGCTCTGGGTGTCCTCAAGGGATTTTCCTTTATCTCTGAGGGTTCAACCGACGAGAGTCTCAATATACACCGCTTGATTCGATTGGTGATGTGGAAGTGGTTGATTACGCAAGAGACGTCAGCGGCATGGGTGGGCCAGGCGCTGATAATCATGTCAGAGCTTTACCCGCCCGGGAGCTACGCCAATTGGAAGGTTTGTGAGGATTACCTACCTCACGCTTCTGTGGTTCTGAGCCATGAAGGCTCATCCTCTACGGCAGAGGCGATCGCCCGGGGTTCTCTACTGCATAACATGGCACTTTTCATGCTCTACCGCGGGCAATGGAACAAGGCGGAGGAATTGCAGGTACAAGCAGCAGCGATGAGAAAGATGGCGTTGGGTGAGAAGCATCCAGCCACGCTGACTAGCATAGGCAATCTGGCGTTGACGTTTGGAAATCAAGGATGATGGATAGAGGCGGAAAAGCTGGAGATGCAAGTGACAGAGACGAGAAAGAGGGTGTTGGGGCCTGAGCATCCAGGCACGCTGACCAGCATGTGTAATCTGGCGTTAACGTTTGGAAATCAAGAATGATGGATAGAGGCGGAAAAGCTGGAGATGCAAGTGATAGAGACGAGCAAGAGGGTGTTGGGGTCTAAGCATCCAGACACGCTGATCAGCATGAGCAATCTGGTGTTAACATTTTGGAATCAAGGACGATGGATAGAGGCGGAAAAGCTGGAGATGCAAGTGACGGAGACGAGAAAGAGGGTGTTGGGGCCTGAGCATCCAGACACGCTGACCAGCATGAACAACCTTGCTTGGACATTGAAATCCCAAGGCCGCGATGATGAAGCCTTGAAATTGATAACTACATTTGTTCAGCTGTCAAGGCAGATATTAGGCACGAATCATCCAAATACAAAGGCTGGCACTGCAACATTGACCGCTTGGACGCAGAAATAGCAATCTGTCGATTGAATGGTTGCGAGGCAGGGATCTGCGACACAGAGGAACGTTGACGTGCGAGGGAACGCAGGAATTTGACAGGCAGAGGATATCCGCGTTCGGACATACGCAGGACTCATTCGAGGAGGGCCTTTTCTTCGCGAGGAGTGAGGTATTGTTGGTTGGCTGCCTTGTCTCTCCGTGAAGGTTTGCCGCGAGCGTGGCGCCATAACGTGGACTTGCTGGGTTCTGACGGTAAAGCACTAATCTTAGTTCTTACGCTTTGCAATATTATCACGTGTAGTTACCGGAAGATCTGCAGTGCCTATGATCGGCATGGCTGGTCGATCTGGTTCTTTCCTCTAGAAGGAAGAAACATGCAGGGATATGGTGGGTTGATATGACATTAAGGGTTCATATTCGTTTGTTCCATCGCCCAATCGGGTCTAATGCTTGTGAGAAGCTCGTGGTCACGGTTTGGGCACCGTTCCATGCTATGGGAGCCAGATCTCATCGTCGCCAACCTCGCTGCCAGCCTGGGTGCCGTGCAACAGCTCTCCAACAGTCTCGAACCCGTCATCGTCCTCGCCGAGCGCTTCAATAGCCCGAGTCTTGTTCCGAGTGGTTGCCCCAGGGCGCTTGCGGACAGACGTCGCCAGCTCGGCAGAGATAGGGCGGGCGCGCTTAATGGAACCGGAGGACTCGCCCTCAGGGGGATCTTCCAGCTTAACCTCCTGCTTGATCTCCGGTTTGATCGGGCTTCTTCCTTATCGGGGTGGGTGTCACAGAAGGAGAGGGCGGAGGTGGCTTCTCGGGGGTCCAACAAAGCCATAAGTAGTATAGCTTCGTGGTGCCCACGGTTTTATACTCGTAGGCGCCCTGGTCGATTGCCTCGGAAAACAAGCGCGCTTCGTTCCATCAAGCAACCTCTCGGATAGCGTACTTAATCGGATTTATATGACTGAGTAACCAATCACCCTCGGCATCAGGTATCAGCCAATTAACTATTTCGCTGCGCTTGTTGCGGTCTATAAGCCTTTTAAGTAAATTGACCATCAGGAAATCAGCTGTGTCCTCGATATTAGGTATATCGATAGTCCACTGCTTGCCTCGTTCAGCAGCTGACCAATCACTGTCATCGAGTAAAACCTCATTCCTGGTAAAGCCAGCAACGAGATATACCCCATTCTTTACAGCGCCGCTTCAGTGTCTTTGGCGCTATGACAATACCCTCTGTTTCTAGCCAGGCAAGCACATGTGTATGTGACTGTTGATCATCGAGAAGGCGTCGCTTGATAGCATCGCGGTGAGGGTCGAGATTAATCGCAGTTCGCGGCATCGCAGGCAGGTAGGCAAAAAGGGTCGGCGGCGAGGAGATAAGGTAAGGAAGCTATAGAACCAATGTCAGCGCATCTGACGAGCTGTTCGGGGTCATCTTAGGTGGTATACATAGCTTGTGGTTGATATTGTGATTGTGCGGATAGAATAATTGACTATTTTTAGGAAAAATGAGGACTGTTCTGGAATGATTCGGTACCACCCGTTACATACAAATATGTATTCGGAGTTTCAAGCGCCCTCACGGAAGTACCTTACAAGTGCAGTGCGAGCAAAAGATTGCTCAACCGACAAGGTGAACCTTCAAAAATCGATTCAAAGTTGCTGAGACAAGAGAAAAGTCTCTCCTTTTGAACGCTCCAGTCTTAGATTAGACATAATACCTTGATCAGATTTCACTACGCAGGGCATTTCATCACGTCGGGATGTGATTTAGGGCCCGTTTCATTTCGCCCTGTTCCAGTACGAGTGGAAGTCACACAGGAAAGGCTGATTTGACTACGGCGAGTGCAAGCTCCAAGGAAGCTAAAGGTGCAGCAGCAGAATTGCCAGAACTGGATCGTGAGCTTTGTGGCTGCATTGGTGCATGAGAAATTCCTGCCCGATTGTGCGAACGATGTTGTGAGAGAGGCGCGGAAGAACCGAATTCCATCAACATTTCAATCACCGTTGAAGGAGGCACTTCTGGTACAAGAGCATAGCATGGGTAGAGGAGAGAATGATCTCACGAGCGTGGCACAGGCTCTGGTTGTTCAGGAGCATGCCGAGGCGAACATGAAGTTCCACGGACCACCACGTGATCATCGGCCGTCCACCCCGAAGAGAACAAATGTAAACAACCGTAGGAAAGTGCTCCTCTTCCTCTTCCTCACCATCACTCTTTTTCTTTTCTGGATGAACAAGAACGTTCACTTCTCGCACTCCTTAGACCTTCTTGCATCATTCAATCTTGCACTTCTTTGGGTGCTGGTGTTATCCAATCACCCTTTTCCCATGCGAATAGTCTGCGGAATGGGTGCAATTTAACCGCCCATTCACAATACCCTTTGGGGAAATCTACGTCCACCAATGAGAAATACGACTGCGCTTAAGTACCCTTGAGGTATAGGCTGGGCATGACAACAGCATTCCTGTATCATGGACCATGGGCACGCTCATCCTTCTCATAATCCGTCGCCACTGAGTCTCGCGAACAATGACCTCAGCCGTCAACAAACACCCCATCATCCTCTATCCTTCCTTGGGGTGTCAAACAAATCTACCCCTTTACGACGATCGCCCCAAACACCTTTCGAGACTCCCTTGAGCTTGCCCCAGAGACGACTCCAATTACGAAATACCGGGTTCCGAGCACCTCGGTTGCCGAGCCACCGATTAAGCACCAGAATATCACGATGGTTCTCGGATAAAGACGACTGTCATATTCAGCGTCAGAGGGCAACCGCACGAAATCGGGAAAATAGCCCGCCTACAGTCCGACGGCGGATCACACGAGGCTACCATACTCCCGGCAGCATTCTACTGGAGATCACAAACTCTCCTCGGAGCAGATATTCTGAGAATAGCACATTTGTGCCAATCCACGAAGACGACCAAGACGACTCACCCACTCACTCCTGGTATCACGACGCTCCCAGCACACAACAGTCGCCAGTCACATTCGATACCGTTCACGACAACTCAAACGAGATGAAGCTGCGAGAGATCAGTGGTAATGCCCAGCGGAGTCCACCGCCGCTGAGTTCACCATTGGCACGGCAAGTTCGAGGTCGAAGTAAGCGAAGTCTCAACTTGCGCAAAACAAGCTTTCCGGCATCAGAACACATCCTCTTTCTAGAGACAAAATTGGAAGAGGTCGAGAAGTCGCAGTATTCGCCCAACACTGGGTTGTCTCTGAAAGACAAGGTCAAAGTACTGACAGGAGAAAACAATCGGCTTCAGGAAATGATCGCAGAGCTTGAGCATCAATTTGAGACAAGGTTGAGGGAATCCGTCGAGCACAAGACTGGTCTGGAATCGAACCTGAGGCGAAAGATCAAGCTGTTGGAGGAGGAGATTGGCGCAAAGGACTGCACGATTCGAGACTTGGAATATCGAAACGATATCTCGCAGCGCGATCTGTCCAACGCAGTAGTTTACAACGCTGCAGTTGAAAGATTAGAGGCTGAGAAACGGGGGCTGGAAGACACCAATCGCAGCCTTGAAAAGAGGAATGATGTTCTTACAGAACTGTTGGGCCAATCACCCACAAGGTCACATCATGGTTTCGAGCTGCCGTCGCCTGTTAGACAGCATCAGAAGATGACACCAAGGCCAAGATCCATGATGCCTCGAATTCCGACTTCACCAACTCACGTTGCATCGAATCGACCGCTCTCGTTGCACACATCTCCTTCGCCATTTCAGCATGATTACTTCAGCCCACTTTCTGCACTCATAAGAGAACACGATCATCCATGTAACAGAGGTGATGTCGATCCACAAAAAGCTTGTGATGATTCGCAGTCTATCGACTCTGGACTTGGAGAATCATGCTCTGTTCGTTCAGATAATGAGCCCGTATCACAAAGATCATCTATGCATTCATACGCTTCTGCTAGCCCAGCAGCTTGGGGTTTGCCTTTGCCTCCGTCGCCCACCGAAGACACGGTGGAGAGATCCAGCCGGAAGAGAAAGACTCGACGGTTTGCCTCGGGCTCTACTCAGCTGAAGCCTCTTGTTCTGCCGACATTGAACTCCACTAGTGGCCTGCCTCAATCTGCCCCATTGCCAGCTGCCAACTCTTATGCCGATCGTCGAGAAATCTCCCAGCAGTCCATCGATCCTACAACCTCGTTCCTATCTCATTCATACGATACTCCGACTCAGCCGAGGCGGCGATCGAAGACGTGGGCAGGTGCTGACGCTTTAGAAGCTTTGGAAGGCACTTCTGAAGATCACTTTGTTAGCTTCGAAGAGGTCCTGGCAAATCGACACGCGTCCCCGTCAATGCCTGAGCCAGTTCCGACCCTCCAAGACCCGAGGAATCATTCGAATTACAGTCATCCCACCGATCCGTCTTCACCTGCTTTGGTCGACGGGATGATCGTCGAGGACGATAGTACGGCATTCTTAAGCAATCAATTTGAAGGTGGTGGAGAACAATCGTTCTCGAGTATGGTAGGGGAGCTCTCGATCACTGAATCCGACGTCGACCGAGGATGTACTGAGGAGCAGACTCTGACTACACAGTTTCTAGAGTCGAAGCTACGGCGTCCAATAAGTCTCCAGCTACAAACATTCGTTGAGTCCGGGCTACCATGGGAAGAAGCCACGAAAGAAAATGTAGCCCAAGCACACCTTGGTGGCGATGAAGCGCCTCCAGTTTCAGGGTTCAGCCCAATGGTACCGGCGGGAAAAAACTTTGCTAATCCTTTATCATCTCCATATCTTCCATCAAACGCTTACCTCCAGCACATTGAAGCATCCTGTTCAGCCAAGAGACAATCAAGTTGCCTGGATGAGCAAGAGGTCCTGTCTACTCAAGGCTCCTCTGTGGCATTCCCGCGTGAGAAGTCAGTTCAGATGCACAGACGTTCCGTTGGCATTGGCCTCAAAACTGTAGAGATGCTGATGTCAAATCCTCTCAAAGCTGCACCGCCTCCGTCGAGTTATCAGAGACCAAAGCGCCCACACAGCCCTTTAGACCTCTTGCAGCGCAAGGGTAGTCCAACAGCCTCGCTGACTTCTGTGACCAATCGAACTATATTCGGCACAATCTCACGCTATACCTCGTATGTGCGAGAAATGAGGCAAGATCCAACTGCGCTCGCTCGGCGTATGATCGCAAATGCCTGGTGCAGTAATTGGAAACGACTTGGAAAGCTTAGCTGGTGGGTATTGGGATTGTTCCTTGGCCCTGGGTGGAAGAGGCGAGTAGAAAGAAGGCAAGGGTGGGAAGCTTACGATGGTGAGAACATAGCTGAAGCAGAACATGAACGGCGGAATGGACCTGGTCCAACTTTAGGTCAAGACACGGATCAAAGGGCTCCCTCAAAGCCAGGAATACCACATCGGCCGAACAGAACCCTGCAGAAACGAGTAGAGTTCGAAGATGCCCGAGCCCCGAGGCTCACACAGCGAAAAGAAATCCACGACGCGCCAAGGATGAAATGCAAGAGTTGTGAAGAGAGGAGCAAAACTTCTTGGGGAAAGTCACTCTACTTGTGGGGCAAATTCAGTGTTGCAATCATGCTTGCGGTGGGAGGAGCGGTCATTCAAGGTCCAGAGAGAATGCTGAGGGACTGTGATTTTCACCGTGATGCGGAATGGGAGGCGCGATCAGAAGACGTCGATGATAGGCACGATCCCGGCGAACCAGATCACGATACACTCTTCGACTACTCCCTGGAACTTCAGGACGACGACGACGATGATGTGGTTGATGGTGAAGAGGCAATATCACCGGTATCGTTTCGAACAGCAACGTCGATTGTACCTTTGACCTCCAGACGCAAGAAGTCTCCGTCTGTAAATGTACGGCCCAAAGAGACTGACTGTACCTTCGGTGCTCCTTCTATGGACGAATACGACCTTTGCGATGGTAACGGACAACCGAGAGCGGGCAGATGTCGGGCTCATGTAATAGCGGATCCACCACACCTTCGGTCCCGCGATCTCCAAGAAGCTCCTTCAGATGGCCGATCTGATCTGGGGACGCTTCAATGGATGCAGAATTTGAGCGTGAAGGACTTTGAGAGATCTCATGATATTGATGTTAGGGACAGGACGATCAGAGCGAGTCCCAGAAAAGCAGGAAAGAGGATATATTCAACGGTGCATTGAGGTGTTTCTGGACGCGGGCTAGAAGCGGTTCAGCTGCTCCCTGGTCACCAGTCATTTCCTTTTATGATTGTATGATACTTGACGTCGTCTCTAAAACTGATCGTGCGCGGTAGTTGACGACGAATACGTTGGGACGAAAACACCATGGAGCGTGTTGGACAAGGTCAACTTTGGCTGTCCATTGCATAAACTGGACAACAATATGCTGACTCAAAGTTCCTTTTTCGTTGCATCGTTACAACAACAGCCGGTTCCTCTGATGCGTGAGACCATGGATTTGTCTTGGCGGCTGGCCTGCTTCTTCGGGACAGGGCATCCAATTCAGTACTGGAGGCCAATATAGGGGTCCTCCGAATTGAAGTTCCAAGCTTGCCTCCAACTTCAACTTCCAATTCCCAATTTCCAATTTCCGAGCCTTCAATAATACACGGCCTTGAACTGCGTCGCTCTCCTTGATTATCTCCTCTCTTGGAACCAATTTGCAACCTCCGGGCGGTTCGGCCTCGTATCTGTACCACGCTGATGCCTCTAACGTGGCACTTGTGCCGCACCCAGATCCTTCCATCGATATGATGCTAACCTGACACGGTTTGGACTACAGGTATGGAAACACCTGGACTGGCTATCCCCATGGCCGAGCGGCCCCACGAGATCAGCCTCGGCGTTGTGGGAAATGAGATGAAGTGATCAAGCGCCGCTTTTTCAGGAACGGCTCTCTGCTAGATTCGATTGAGTTAATACGACAATGAAGGCTTGCCATCAGAACCTCCAGTGATCTCTTCGCCTTTGCCTTTTCAGTCGTGTACCTTTCTTTCCTTCTTACTCTCCTTCAACGTCAGTTTCAGGCAGTGGTCGTGTGCTCTCTTCAACGTTCAATTCAAGTCACTCTTTTATAGTCTTTATCATCCTACCTCTGTCGCTCTTTCAACAACCAGTCGCTCTTTTCAGTCACAATTCATACTCGATACTACCGAATCCGCTTTCGCATCAGCTCACGGTCAACCCAACTCGAACAAACAGCAAGAAACAATCTCACCATGCAATTCACACTCGCAGCCTGTCTCACCGCCCTCGCGGCCGTAGCATCCGCCTACACACCCGCCAACACCGCCCAACCCCCCAGCGGCAACCCAATCGGACATCCTGAGATCGGCGAGCTCATTCCAGCCGGCCAATCCTTCACCATCACCTGGGCTCCTGACACTGGCGGTAAGCAAAGCCCTTCTACACCCTCCTCCTCCTTAGCAACCCACCTCCCCCCCCAAAATCCCTAACTCTTCCACGCCCAATAGACCGCGTAACCCTCCTCTTTCTCCAAGGCCCCTCCACAAACGTCGTCCCCATCCTCACCATCGCCGAGAACATCCCCAACACCGGCTCCTACATCTGGGCCCCCATCCCGACCTCCCTCCAACCAAACGCCACCGGCTACGGCATCCAACTCATCGTCGAGGGGACGGGCCAGTACCAATACTCGCCCCAATGCGGCGTCAAGAACGATGGCTATGCCGGCGCAACCACCAGCGGCTCTAGGACCGTCACGCTCGTGTCTTCTTCCAGCGCGGTGGTGAAGACCTCGAGCACGACGTCGGCGATGAGCTATGTGACGTATGCCACGGCCGTTCCGTCCGCCGCTGGCACGGGGGGCAATTTCAGCGTGCCGGTGCTGAGCCCGACGAAGAGTATGTCTGTGCCGGCGACGCTGCAGTCGACGTTTGCGAACTCGGTGTCCAGGTCGGCGAGCTCGACGGCTGCGGTGGCGAGCGCGACATTCACGGGTGGTGCGGTTAGGGTTGTGGGGAATGCCGCGGCGGTGCTTGTCGCGGGCGTGGTTGGTGTATTTGCTTTCTAGGATGGAGAGGTTTAAGATGTATTAGGACTGGGCGGAGGGAGGAAGAAGAGTAGGACGGGCTGGGAGTTGGGTGAGAGATAAGAAGAAATTGGGGAGAGTTTTATTCACATCTACCTCGCCATGCCATAATCATATCTCAGTGCTGTGTACGTGAAAGGATGCCGATGCTGAAAAAGATGTGAGTGTGTCCGTAAGCTAGAATACATGGCCTGCACATCTGCGACAATATTGCCGTGCCAGAGATATCATTATCCCTTGTGTCACTGAATGGGTGTCTTCCCTATTGAAGAATAGTGGCTTGGCCAAAATCATTCAATAGGAAAGACACCCATTCAGTGACACAAGAGATACTCCGATTGAGCCTCCAGCCAGGGTGTCGTTTTCCAGGCCAATATGCCAACCACCGGGAGAGGTGACAGAGATTTAACTTGCACAGGTAGGAGGATCAATGGCACCTTGCGTGATTTGATGCAAGACCTCAAACAGTCGCAGTGCAGCCGAGAAAGAGCAGCATTGATCAGTGGTGACAGCTGGGAAAGGCTTCTCTGCTTCGGGCATGGAGCGCATGGAGAGAGGGCCTGTTACAACCGGCTCTGTAATCTGTTCAGGTTATTGAAATGATTCAATCAGTCGCCTATAACAATGAGAAGCCGCCGATTGACTTCGATATTCTACCTGCCTGCGGAGCGCAGAGTAGCACTCGCGACATGCTGACTTCGAACAGGGAATAGGTATCACAATTAGTAGGCTCATCACCGAATCGGTTTGGAAAACGCTTGTATTGATGGATTTACTGAAATGAGATCACCAACCGCTTTTGCACTTACTAGCAAGCAGCTTGGCTGTGCAATAACTATGCTGCCTTACACTCTGCGATAACAATCGACAAGTGTTCGAGTGATGATAGTATTGTCCTCATCTTGATGCATCAGTTAATTCTGTTGCAACCTTGGTTCCGACTCACCCAAGCGTACCGTTGAGGCTATCACAGGAGATGGTCCAGAAGGACGGTTTAGGAGGTGATGTTGTCGCGAATTTATCTGTGAGGACGGACCAGATAAAGTGATGTATGCGTTGAAAATGCAGTGGACTTAGCTGAACAGAATATCGCCTAAGCTTTCAATGAAAAAGCCTCCGCCCATCACCTTGGCAGCATGGTAGAACCCACCGGAGAATGACGATTGCATCCCATTGCTTCCAAGAGCGATTCCAACGCCTGTAAGTAGCAAATTCTAAGGCTACCTATCTCGCCTTTTCTGGAGTGAAAGCGTACCTGGGCATTCTTGCCATCTTCTCTTCCGGACTGGTGTCTGGATCCGAATACACAAGATGAGAAGCCTTAGACTTCTCCTTCTTATCCTTCTTTTCTTCCACAGGCTGGTCAGCAGGTTTTTCAGATGGCTTATCGGAAGACTTGTCGGAAGTCTTTGCAGTTTCAGTAGCTGCAAGCACTGTTGCTGCCTTTTCTGCCTGCTTCGAAGCTCCAGAGATGAGATCATCCAAAGACGTTTCATTGTTGTGAGGCTCTTGTACGTTCTGCACTGGTGCAATTGGCCGCTGCGAGAAGTTGTTCTGCTGCGTAGTTGATCCAGCAGCTGGCTGATTCATTGGCAGATTTGGGGGAACAGGCATCTGACCTTGATGCAGTTGCTGCATTTGAAAATGATTGACATGGGGCGCGCCAAATGCTGGCCGCTGCGGAAGGCCAGGAGCCGGTGGAAGGCTACCTGATAATGATCGCTGTGGAGGGGGTCCGCTTTGCGGAGGAGTGTTAATACGAGCAGGCAATTCTTGCTGTTGGAAGCCAAATGGCTGGACAGGAGAGCCAGCGCCATATGGACGCGGAGGCCCCACCGGAGCACCACCTGGATGCGCCCCTGCAAACTGTGGTGAACTCGACTGCATCATTTGTGGTTGAAACTGAGGGTTCGAATATGGAGCTTGATTTGGAAAAGGTGGTGGAGAGAATGGTGACTGCTGGGGGAAAGGCCCACCTGGTTGCTGAAACGGGGGTCCCTGTTGCAGAGGCTGACCATAGCCTGGAGGGAAGTTGAATGAGGCATTGCCAGGAGCTGCATTGAAATGCTGCTGCTGAGCGTATTGTGGAGCTGCAAGCTGCTGTTCGAATGAGCAAAGGTGATAGAGAATTTGCTGAGTTCGACTTACTGGAGCTGGACTCTGACTTGCCCCTGCACCGAGTGGTGTGCCACCTCCACTACTTCCTCCATTTACCTGTTCAGCTGCAAGCTTAGCTTTGTGCTCTGCGAGCCGCTTCTTCAGATCTGAAGGTGACTCAAATTTGGGCTTCTTTGGTTGATTTGCTGCGGCTCCACCGCCAGCACCGCCGGCAGTGCCAGTCGCTGCCCTCCGCTCTGCCTCAGCTTGATGATATTGTGTCAAGACCCGCTGATTGTGTTGTTGTATGATATCCTCGGGAATACCTTCCATACCGAAGATTTCTATGTCAAGGCCTGCACGGTTTGGTAAGGCATTGTCGACCGCGGAGAGGGTTTCCTTATGAACTTGGCTCATGTGTACAGAGAGACCTATCTCTTATTAGCTAACAACCTCAAAGCATCTGGGCCAACGTCGCACCTCCTGCTGTATTAAGTCTTCTGCCACATCTTTCACATTTGAAATGTTTGGCCTTCTGATGATTGATGAGTACTTTCTGGTCGTCGAAATCTCGTTCGCAATAGTAACACCACGGCCTGCTGAGAATCTCTTCAACATCCGGGTGGCCGCGCTTCTTTTTGCCCATCCTGCGGCAAGTATCTGCCGCTGAAGGAAAGTTGGTAAGTGATAACGAAGGTTAGATAGCGTAACCAGTAATGGAAGAAGTGATAAGACAACAGTTTGTGGTCAGAAAGACGCTTCCCGCAAGAGAAGTCGACTGGCAACAAAGAGCCTCCTCTGCTGCTAGAGTTAGCGTGGCTTGGCATCAATCTGTCAAACCCGGGCTCATCGTCTACCAAGTTATTGAACATCTCGTGGCTTTCACCTTCCTCCCGGAGGAGATCATGGCTGTACAGAATGTCTCTGGACTTCTACTGCCACCAAGCTTTGAAAAGTGGCTACGCAAAACGACACAGCTCGACAATGCGCATGAGGACTCGTGCCAATCAGCACGTGTCCTCCCACCACAGCACAATATTTTGACGATGATGGCAATCCAGCACTGCGAGCTTAGGTCTCAAAGTATCATTGCTCGGTACTTGTGCAAAATCTGCGGCCCTGCTCAAAATGAGTATTCTAAGATTGATCGTTGGGGTGATAATGTCCACCTCTATCTTTGTTCCATTCACATTTCTGTAGGCGGCGGAATGATACATATGCTGTTAATCCTACTTTTGTGGTGTTAGATCGTTCACGTCGCTCAGTTCTTTCGAAAATGATGTTTGGGGAGATACATCGTAATGCCTAAATTCTGTTTGCGGTGCACTCATGAAGTTGATTTCGGGTTTTGCTTGCCGTTGCTCATACACTGCAATTTTGTGAGGACTAGAGGGATCCCTCTTTGTGCACTGATAACAATGTGGCCTCAAGCAGGAGTTCGGCTCATTCAAAGAACTCTCCTGACAATGCTCGCCAACGTCTTTGTCTATCGTCAAGAAACAAAGAGCTCCAAATGGAACAAGGCGGCTACATGAATCCGGCTCACTGACCTCGCTTCAACTCGGCCTTGAGTCCACATACCTCTTGGATTCTCGAACAAGATGCCTACCACAATCTACTTCACCGCAGTTATTGCTGCAACGGGTAAGAAGCATAGCATCGCAATCCCTGACACTTACAGCATGAAAAACCTGAGAGGCATGTTGTCTGCCAGGACAAAGATTGCGCTCAAGAAATTGCAGTTGAGTCGGAATGGTAAGCTTCTGCCTCATCGATTCAGGGAGACGGTAACGAGCGCTGGAATCCGTGGAGGTTGGCAGGTGCTTGTGAGTAGCAAGAAAGATGCTGTGAGTGGTAGCTTGAGCTGCAAGAGAGATGAAGAGCGCTCGTTTGGGGGGACGGGAGTCAGAGGTGGAAAAGTAGTTGCCAATGGAGGATGTTAAGAATGATGATGCTGCTCTCAATTTTCCCAGGGACACATTCCCTCTTATACTATATGAAAAGCCCTTGTACGGATCGCTTCAAATAAAAGGATGACCCTGCTCATAATTGAGTGTGCCAATGCTGGTGTCTTCTGCCCGTTTCCTGTATCTGTATCATCTTCCGGAAACCGACCTTCATTTCTGCCATGCTGCACGTCCGCGCTCCGGAGCGGCCTGATTGAAGCCTTTTCAGACTTTAGGAGGCTGCCAGTGGTCCCACTAACGTGCTATGCCACCGCTCTTCTTGAAATGCGGAACCGGTAGCTCTCATCCTCTCGATGCCTCAGAGCGTCGAAAGTATGACCACTGAGAGATATTGCCTCAATCTTGATTCTATCCCAAGGCGGAAACTGTGCATACGTCATCAAAAGTTCTCGCCTGCTGCAGTGTCTTCCTGCGTACGTATCCTAGAGGTTAAGGTTCGTTCTGAAGCCCTCGTAATGATGAGGAGAAAGCTTCCTTGCTCAGTGCTGAATCCGTTCCATTGAGCATGTGTGCCTGAGAGCAAACCGGTCTCGAGCAGTGTTGCTGTCCTGAGAAATAGGCTTTCGCACAGAGATTGAGCGAAGTCCATGATCGAATTCACAGCTTAGGTCTGCTAGCCATTGCCTTGTCATGAATACAAGTAACGCATACCTACCCGTCTGTCGTTTTCATCGTGCCTTTAAGATTCGCCATATTCTTTCCTGCTGCTACCACTTCGCAGCCAAGGAAGACTTTCGTACCTAGTGGGAGTGTTCTCAAGGATATGACCGTCAAAGCTCGGCTTACCCCCAGTGTATCCCAATGCCCTGGCTTTGCAATCGTGAGCAGGGCCGAGGTCGTAAGAGTATCGAAAATGGTCGTCGCAGCACCACCATGCAGGTTTCCCGCTTTGTTGCAGAGAAGTGGGACGACAGTGAAGGCGTATCGCACACTCTGTGTCTCCTGGCTTACTGATAGCAGCTCTAGCCCTTCGATGCCAATTGTGCCAAAACCATTGTATTGAGGATCGTGAATGAGGCTGGCTAGCAGCGCCTGCATGCGGTCGTCCAGGGCGACAGATAAGTCCGTAAGATTCCGAGAGTCCCACTTCATAACGAAGTCACCCACCGGGGCTCGCGTGACACTTCGCTCAGACCGTACACTTACGCTATAGAAGTCACTCTTCAAAATCACGTCTCGAAATTCGCTCTTCCAGCCAGCTATGTCTCCTCCTTGTAGAACAGTTCCCAATGGCGCAATGCAGATCTGTATCTACTGCTGTCAGACTTAGACTCAAGCTTTTCACTGAGAGATATTTCCGGACCCCACATCGCAAAGGAAGATTGCGAGGGTGATCACGGAGGTGTACTTTATCCGCAGCCGGCCTGTCTTGACTACAGACGGCGTCTGAACTAG
>JAABUK010003114.1_pt1 | contig 28469 bp, 49 predicted proteins | sample 5559141 | NCBI WGS metagenome assembly JAABUK01 (sample SAMN10711869, study PRJNA513367) | rock metagenome | isolation source: Antarctica rocks | place: Antarctica: Victoria Land, Pudding Butte nord | collected 2016-01-03
CCCAGTGAAGGAATTTTCATCTGATTGTGGCGGGCGGGGCAGCTGCTTCAGCGATGAGTGCGGCACATGTAGAGCAAGCACAGATGCAGCATTTGAAGACCTTGTTTCACTTCTGCTTGCTGCTGCACCTGCTGCGCGCCACCTCTGCAAAATGGCGTTTCGACACACCTCACGAAACCCTGTGTGCTGCGCTGAGGGGACGCTTACTTCCTTGATCTGGTAGATGCGGGCTTTTGAGACGCGCTCCGACACCGCAACCGCCTGCTGCTGCTGCGGCGGGGCGCCGTCCAGGCCGTACAGCCGCGTCACTATGTCCGCGTGCTGCGGCTTGAGCGCCCGCTGCAACGCAGCGAATGTCGCCCTGCAGCGTAATTCAGCAGCAGAACAATCAGCGTGCTTTGGGTCTGGCGGCCTCGGCCTGAAGTATGTGACGTCGTGAGCGTGCTTCGCCCTGAACGCCCTCTGTAGCGCTGCCACCGTGGCCCTGCACTGCAATGTAGGTAGATGCTCGACAGCTGGAAGCGGCACTCCCGCAAGAGCATGCTGCGGGACAGCGCCCGCACCGCCACCATATCCTTATCCAGGTTGAGTCATGCAGCGCCACAGTAGACTGCAGTGACTTTGCAAGAGAAGAAGCCCACCTGCGCAGCTCGGCCTCATGCGCCGCGGCCAGCGCCGCACCTTCGCAGCAGCCGGCCCCGCAGCCATTCGAGAGTCCATCGGGTTTCTCCTCATGATGTCAATGAAGTGAGACTCACCTTCTCAGCTCGGCCTCCTGCGCCGCCGCCAGCGCTGCGCCTTCGCCGTTGCCAGCGTCTGCCTCCACAGCGTCGCCGACCGACTGCTGAGGCTCTCGCATTCCGCCGTCGGGCGCCGTGAGGCGCGCCCCCGCCGGCGCATCCAAACTGAGCTCCCGCGTGGCCTGCGCATGGTACTCAGAGGGATTCACGTGGAATTTGATGGTGCTATTGATGGTCATTGAACCATTTCTGATTGAGCTTGTCAGCTCCCGCATCGCCTGAACACAGCGACCCGATGGTCTGACCGTAGTTTGTTGTGTGTCACGGGTTTACTTCGGCACTGTTGAACAGAGGCGTGTGGTGAAGCGCGCCCCCCGCCGTCACGTCCAAGGCTCCTGAGCGACGGCACGTGGAGGCATGGGATCGGCCATCCGCTGTCAGCTGACATTGGATGCAGGAGCTGGACACTAGCTGAGGCAGGCGAGGGCCAGTCAGGCAGACGAATGGCAGGTGCAGGGTGTGGATAAGATCCAGATATGGAGAGAGCGGCGAACTTGCAGAAGCTGTGAAGGAGGCGAACGGCAGGTAAAAGATTCTAGTAGGGTTTAAATATGGAGTGGCGATCTCGGAGGTGCACCTGCGTCTCGGCGAGGCGCTGCACCGTGCGCAGCGGCAGCTGCAGCTCCTCCGCCAGCTCGCCAATGGTGGGATCCCTGTGATTGCACAACAAGCCTGAGCGCCCAGCCTGAAGTAGCGAGACCGCGAACGGATCCTGAAGCTGAAAGCCACGGCACGCCGGTGCCCACACTCAGAAGCAGGATCGGGAATCATCACCTCGACTGTGCTTTGCACTGGCCGTGGGCTCTGCTGAAGGCGCGGCGGGCGCGGTGCAGCACAGCCAGCTGGTGCGCGATCTGTTCGTTGATGCCTCGCCAATGCGCGTGACGAGGAACACGCACGGCAACTGGTTCGCAGACGTCAGCGGAGCCGCACCTGCCGCGGGCTCTGGTGAAGGCGTGGCGGGCGCGGTACAGCACAGCCAGCTGGTGCGTGGTGGTGTAGGGTATTGCAACAACGTCCTTCATTACCGCGTGACCACGCGCCACCGCCGTGTGCACATACCTGCAGACAGTGCTCACATTTCTGCATGCTGGACGGGGCTCACGCTTGCGTCGCACGAGCGATGTGGTTCGCAAGGATTCGCAAGGGGTAGGGACCACGAGCACGGGAGATGAGGTGAGCGCTGCAACCTCGACAGCCTGTGGGGGATGACCACTAAGCAGTCTAAATTTGATTTATTAGGAAGAAACCTATTATCCTGGACTTTTTGGTAATAAATTAAATGAAAATTTTAATCTAACACCTTCATGGCTGGTATGCGTGCTCAGAAGGTATTGTCGCGCAATTGGAATCAACGTACAAGGCACACGAAAGTGTGCGCACCAGTAGACGGCAGTGGAGAGGCGGCCGCCACGCCGCGGCTCGAACTTGTCCAGCCCCGCTTCTAAGCCGCGCAGCCCCACCTGCGCCAGATAGACAGAATCCTTTGCGCACTGCAAAACTAGCAGCTTCAACACAGCATGATTACCAACCTTGTCCAGCCCCTCAGGAGACGCAGAACTGCAGAGTCCGACAGACCATCTGACAAAGGATAGACGGTGACACTTGTCGGCTTCTGGTGTTGTTGCAGGCGGATACGGATGTGCAATCACGACGTCACAGGTCTGACTCCCGATGTTTGGGTGGTGTTGCGCACCTGCACCAGCTCATCAACGGACACATTGGCACAAGTACTGGTAGCGCGTCGCAGTGCGCACTACCAGACGCAGCTAGCTGTGTGATGTTGGAAAACTAGTCATCGGCGCACCTGCACCAGCTCCTCGACGGACACGTTGGCGGAGTACTGGTAGCGCGTGGCGATGCGCACCACCAGCCGCAGCTGGCTGTCCAGCAGCAGCCGCCGCGCCCGCCGCCCATCGCGCACCGCCGCCACGATGCGGCGCGCCGCCTCGGCGTTTTCGAAAGCGCTTTCGGCTTCACTTCGAGCCGCCGCCGCCGCGTCTGCCGCCGCCTGGGCAGGCCTTGCATCGTCGGCTGCGCTGCCGGCGTCTGCGTCGGTGCCAGCGCCGCTCGCGACGACGGAATCACTTCCGCCGAGCAGCAGGCCGTCCAGAAGCGCCGAGTCGCATGGCTGCATGCCTGCCGGCGGCGGGTATTGCACGAGTACCGCCGCCGCCGCGCCGTCGCCGACCTGGACACCCGGTCGCCGCCGCCGCCGAACACCTGTACCATGAACCAACAGATCCAGCCGTAAGATGGGAGCGACGGCTCGACAGCAGACTGGCTCGAGTGCAAGTGTTACTGCTCGGCGCATGCTTCAAGTCGTTCCATCGCTGAGCACATCCCAATAGAGGTGCCGATGTCAGTTCCAATGAGGGTCTCAGTTCATCACTCACCCAGGCCGCGCCCTGCGGCGAGCACCTCCAGCGCCGACGGATGGCGCCCCAGGGTGGCCTCCAGCTGCGCCGCAGCAGACGCCAGGTGGTCGCCCTCGCGCATCAGTCGTGCCAGCTGCACCTCTGCCTCCCTGCAGTGGAGATTAGACAGATGAGACCGTGACATATGTTTTACCTGTTACTTTCGCTGGTTGAGAATTGCTGCGGCGGACGTCAAGCGGTCGCCGTCGCGCATCGGCCGCGCCAGCTGCACCCCGCCTCCCTACATGACAGGGTTTTAGTTGATTTCAATGCCACGACGTTCGTACATCTGAAAACAGATGCCAGAGGTCGCTGCGCCAGCTGCACCTCCGCATCCCTGCAGAGGATGTGGGTCTTGCTCGACTTGGAGCGCCAGAACGTTCTGCAGTCAAACGGATTTGCGCGTGTCCATGTAAAGGTGCTCGCCGATGCAAGGTCGGGTTTGGCGGGCACCTGTCAAGCTGCGGGATGGATCGCCGCAGCAGCCAGCTGAGCGGGGAGGAGCTCGGCGGAGCTGACACCTCGTACGCGTTCTGCAGCCTGCAGCGCAGATACAAATGCACTTAAGACTCTGACCGTTGATACGTCCAGACTCCGAATGGGAGCTGGCACCGACAGCCGCAGCCGGCCGAGCCGGCTGACGGCTGATCTGGACGCGCTCAACAGAACAGTGATCGCTTCGACACAATTACACACATCTGAGTCCATATGAGGGGGGTGCGTTCTGGGCGGGTAGCCACATGGACCCTCTGCAGCAGCAGTTTGAATTCGAATGCACACATGGGCCACCCGCACAAGCTTCAAGCGGGGCGCCTTGATGAGCGAAAGGCACGCACCGCATGAGCGCATGGGGCGCCGGCGCCAGCTGCCGGCCCCAGCCGCCGGCGCCGCGGCGGCCCATGCGGCTGGCCGCCACTGCGTTCACGGCACTCGGCTCCACCTGCGCGCCAACGCAGCAGCAGCGCCGTCAGTGCACTCGCAGTAGTTCAGACAACTGTGGGTGCGTTCGCGGATCAGCGTTGTGCTGCTCTTCACAGCGCACTTTCGATGCGCATTGTTGCGGTCGCACGACACCACAATGTGGTGGATCCGGATGCAACACTTTCGATTGAAGCACTATCCATTGCCGCAACTCCTCGAAGAGACGCACCCCTGCGAGCGCGGCGGCTGCCGCCGTGGCCTCATCGTCAACAGTGCGGGCCGCGGCACGCGCCGCCGCCAGCCGCTGCCGGAGCGCCCGACGCGCTGCGGCGTCCGCCTCCGCCGCAGCGGCACGCTCGATCACTGACGGAGCCCTCTGCTGCCGCCGCCGCCGCGGCTGCGGAGCGCGAGGTCAAGTCTTCAGAACTTGAAAACTCGCCTCAGAACGAGAAAGAACCCTCGAGCACTCCCATGCCATGCCCCAGCAGCAGTGCTGGAGTGCACGCTGGCGAGACTTGTGCAGCATCCTGCATCACCAGCGTTGCATCATGCCAGCGGGATGGGGAACAGCCAGCAGGGTCTTCGGCGGCAAGACGCCTACCTGCGGCTGCGGCAGCGCTTCCTGCGCCACGGGCGGCATGACGTCTGCAAGCAGTGGCTGTGCCGGCACCGCCGGCTCCGCAAACTCCTGCTGCAGCTGCATCTCGTGCAGCCCCTGCTGCCGGTACACGCTTCTCACGAAGCGGCTGCCGGCCAGGAAGTCGCGCAGGAACGGCGTCTGCGCCTCGGGCCGCTGTGGCGGCGGCGGCGGCGGCGGCGGCAGGCTGCCGGCACGCGGGGGCGGCTGGCTGTCCGGCCGTGACGTCTGTATTGACGGCATGGAAGACTGGCGCGCAGGTTGAGCTGTCGGCTGCGTCGAATAAAGCGGCTGCTGCGGAAGCCGCTGATCCTGAATGTGCATGCAGTCCGCATCGGGCGCAGCGCCGCTATCGGCCGCGCGCGCATCTGACCAGTGACCCGCTTCTGTGTATGCTTTAGCGGAGCCCGGGACAGCTAGCTTTCTGGTCTTCGTCAGCGCTGCTGTCCTGCGGCCGGGCCTGTGGGCGGCGCTCTTGCCGCCGGCGCCCGCAGGAGCGCCTGAAGTGGCCGCCTTAGCTTTGCCGCTGCCCGGGGGCCGACCCCGCCGCCGCTTTGCTGGCGCTGCCTCTGTTGGAGCACTCTGTGCTGTCGTAGCGGCGGCGGCGGCGGCTGCCTGGTGACGCGGACGAGCTCCGCTGCTGTGGAAGGCGGCCTCACGCCCGCTGATGCCATTGGCTACTGTCTCCCAGACGGCCGCCGATGCTGACCACCTGCCGTCCTGATCGTCCGGAGATGGAGAGCCGCCAGATCTTGCTTTGACCGCTGCAGGGCTGTGGCGCGCTGCCCTGCTGTGCTGAGACCTGGCCGCGGGTGCTCTGGAGTGAAGCTGCGCTGCCAAGCCGGGCGCAAGCAGCTGGCTGGAGGCATGCAGCAGGCCCGCAAGCATCCAGACACAGGCATGAGCGGCTGCGTGGCACGCTGCTTTAGTCAAGGAGGCTGCCCTGCTCGCAAGCTGTCCTATACTTACCCAATTCAGCTGAAAATGTATACTTCACAGCGTGAGCGCAGTCGCGTCAAACTTTGCAGGCTTTCGTTAGCCACAGGCTGTGTCAGCTTAAGTGTTGCGTCAAATGTGTTGTGCGGAGGCTAGGTGTTTCTGTGCGTCGATGAATTCTAAGCGATAGCAGGAGAATCCGGCCACGACAGTCGTGCTGTCGTCCCATTAGTAACAGCCACGACCAGCGAGGAGCGGCATTTCGTAGCCCCATTTGCTTGTCACACCTCAAATTTTGCTTACCGTACGACAACTCGGGAGAGTTCGCGGCCGCTTTGCCAATTTTCGTACACACCGGCCAGCGCATGACTTCCGATCATGTGCAGAGCACTTCAGAGCAGCAAACTGTGACGCCTTCACCTGCATGACCACGCTGCCTTGAATCCGGAAACATCTGGTAGCCCTTGCGTGGTGTTAACGACAGCCCTGCGGCACATCTACAGCAGCGCGGCGGCGGCGATGGCAGCGGCGGCAGCCACCAGCATCGCTGCAGCCCTGCATTGCGACACAGTGTGGCCACATCCGAGATTCTTGTGGCTCAGTAATACGTTCCTAACAGCACTGCGCTCGGCGCGTCAGCATGGTGCTGCTGGCTTTTCTGAGCCCGGAGCGGGAGCGTCGATATCGGCAGCAGCTGGCCGTAAGATCCCGGCGCCGCGACGTCTTCGTTCCCTTGGGCTTCGTCGCCACCCTGGTGAGCGCACCACCTGTGCCTGCAGCTGCCGCCGAATGCAAGGCGTTGCGGTAATGCTTGCCACGCACCATGCTGCAAGCAAAGCGCAGCACTCCATGCACAGGGACTGGACCTGCGACGGCTTTCGCACCTCGATCCGAGCGCGCGACTTAGCAGGGCCGAGCCCTGCAACGCTCAGGTGCGTCGCGCAGAGGCCGAACGGATCACATGAAGTTGCTTGTTGGCTGCAGATGCAATGGCATTTGTGTCTGCTGTGACCAGTATCACAGCACAGAGCAACAGATCGCAGCAGGTCACCAGCAGCCCAGATCAGAATGTGTATGCATGACAATGTCATGATGACATTTGGCGCTTTTCTCGATCCTGCAGGTCGTCCTGTGCAACTACGTCGCGCAGGCGGCCGTCGCCCGGCAGCTGCCGACGTCGCGGGCCTCCGGCTGGCGACACGTGCTGCTCATGGGCCAGCGCCTGTCCTCACCAGCCAGCACCGGACGTTGCGAAACCCTTCTGGTGCGTCCATCTTGGCTTTTCTGTCCAACATGAGATTTGCCATCCTGTGCCACAGCAGCCCCCCTACATGACACCGCTCGCATCGGGATCGTCCCTCGATTGCAGCGCTCCCAGCACGAGGCGCGCTGCTGTGAGGCCGCTACAGGCGCCTCCACCCTGCGCAGCTCGGCTTCTCACACTGCTATTGAAGTGCAGCTCCATGTGAGGTTAAACCCTAAACCCCAAATCCCAGGCTCCTCACACGCAGCCATTGTCGTCTTGGACTTGCGCCACCTGGCACCTGTGGCAACCGCCCTGCGCAGAACAAGCGGGACAGTGTTTTGGCGGGTGACCCGCGGGAGCTGTGGCGGACGCCGTACCTCGCAGGCTCCCTGTTCCAGAATCTAGCGCTGTGCATCGCGAATCAGGTCTGGTTGTGCAATGCTGAGCTGCACTTTCAGCACCGTGCAAAGCAGACATACCAAACCGTTAGTTATCTTCTCTTTGTCCGCCACAGGTCCGGTACCCCGTCATGGTGCTGGAAGTTGTGCTACACCTGCGCCACTTCACCGCAATCGCTCAGGGAGGTGGGCTTGAAGGACTCTGTCGCATTGCCATTTCAATGCACACAGATTGTGTGTCTCGCCCATACCTGCTTTGAGACGGCGTTCATCTTTCAAGAAGATCGTGCCTCTGGTCCATCCCTGCTGTGAAACGGCGCCGCTCAATGCCGCTGCCTCCACCCCGGCAGGAGCCGCCTGTTGACACATCGCTCAGCGCGCACGTGCTGGCCGGCCTGCGCAGCCAGGCAGCGGCGCCGCTGCCGGAGTCCCTCAACCCTCCCGTCCTGCCGCGCCTGACGCTTGTCGGCGCTCTACCTTGCCATGTGGGTCGCCATTTTCCTCAACTTCCTAACGCTGCTGTGGGCCTACCTCAGAAGCTCTCGCTAACCCTTTGGCCACATCACGGTGCCACTTTGACTCTGCGTCTCTCGGCGCTTGGCGACTGAGAGTTCAGATCAGCGTCGAAGTTCTGCTACCAAACCCCAAAACTCTGCCTTGAAGCCGTGGCTCGATCCAGCGCACCTGCAGCAGCACCAACACAATTGGTCTGTGGTGATCCATGTGGGAGCAGCTGAACGAGCAGCAATCGCCAATTCATCAGCTGCCGGCCCAGCTCGCCGGCGCTAGACTTTTGCAGCAGCGAGTCTCCAGCGGAGAGCAAGGCTTGCCACGCCGGCATCTCCAGACGCCGCATGCATGCTGCTCGCGGAGTTCACGTGTCTGCAGCAGGAGCGGCGCTACCGGCGACGGCTTGCAACATTGGCGCGTCGCCAGGACATCGTAGTCACGCTGTTGCTTTCCGGCATCACGGTGAGCATTGGCGTCCTCGCCTCTATGGGGATTGGACTATGTTCACGCATCACGCCGCCGCCAGACCAGGATCGGGGAGGCGTGCCATGGCGGCAGGCGGACCATCGATGGCGAAATGGCCATGTCTCCGCGCAGGCGACCGTGATCCACCGACTGAGCAAGGCGAGCGGCACCGCAGTGACGCGACAGGTGCAGCTGCTGGCGGTGATCTACCTTGCCACAGCGGCGGTGGCCTGGGCGGCGCCCCGGCTGTGGTGCGACGCCCCGGGCGTGCTCGACGTGGTGCTCACGGCGGCGCGGCTTTACCACATGCATGTGCACCCACTCATGCGCGCCCCGCAGTGGTGCGCACTCCTGACAGTCCTTGCAGCGTCATTGTTGAGGAGCAGGCCTGCTGCGCCCGGTTTCTATTGACGCGTGTGGCCCTCTGCTGTCTGCACCACACTGGTCACTCAGTGTATCTTATGGTGGCTAATGCACTGGGCTCTTTCGGCAAGCACTCCTCATTCATGCTGCGGAAGTGCAGCCCATGCGGCACATGTAAGCTGGGACTGATGCCTGGTCGTTCCTGCGGCAGGCGCGACGGACTCAGTGAGCTGTGGAGGATCCCTGAATTCGTGACGTCGCTCCTCAACACGTGCCTGATCAGGTGCGGCGCTCCCACCCTGCTGGCTGCAAGGGGATTGTGTTTTATTCCCCTGATTCCCCTTCAGGTGCGGCGCTCCCACCCTGCTGGCTGACGGTCCAGGCGTCCAGCGTGTGCCGGCACCCCGCGATGCAGGCCTGTCTGCTGGGCCCCAGTGCTCCCCCTTGCAGTGCTGGGGCAAGTACGCATGCGTCCTCATGCTCGCCATTTCCCAGCAGAGAAGGGTGACACTAGAATGAGTCGTGCTCGCAGCGTGGCTGAAACCACGCGGTTCACGCCGCTGGTCATAGACGTGGTGCTGCAGCTGCGCACCTTCACCACTTCCGTCCTAAGGGTGCGGCCGGCACTCTGAAGAGAAACAAGGCCGTCATGCCCCCTGCGCGGCACCGTCCTTCCTTGCAGAAGGGGTTTGGGGCACGGTGCCAGAAGTTGAGGGCTGCAGGGAGTTGCAGACGCGCATGACATCCGCTCAGTGAAATGATCTGTGTGCGCAAGGGTCTCAGTCCCTTTAGATGCTGGAGCATTCCAATGCGTACGCCCCACAGGAGCCGCCGGATGCGGCGTGCACCGCCGGCTACGCTGTGGCCGCCCTGCGCGGTTGGGCCGGCGAGCTACTTCCGGCTTCCTGGGCGGTGCGCCTGCTGGCCCTGCTCACGCTGGCGTCACTGCAGATCGCAGTGTGGTGCACCCATCTGGCCGTGGCCGTAGCCGACTCCACCTTCCCTGCGTTCACACTGCCCTCAATTACGATCAGCATCTAGTGGAACATCCATGCTATCCGTTCCAAGGGGTTATGGTCATGTCCACACGCCCCCTGCACACACACCAACGTGTGCAACAACATGTGTTGCCTGGTGCCAGCAGGTGGGTGTCCACGCTGGCAATCGCCGCGGTGACTGCGACGTACTTTGCGCGTCATTCAGCCCTGGAGCGGGGGGCTTTCGCGGCCAGCCCGCAGGAGATGGCGGCGCACTGCGGTTGCGCCAACTGCCAACGCTCCGGCATGGTCGTGCACTGGGCGGTGTGTTGTGCATGCTTTTCATGCCTCCTGGCGCAGTGGGCATGAACAGGCCAGCATTCGACGCTGGTGGGTCATGGACCTCAATCGCTCAGAATGAAATGCTCGAGGCTGTGGAGACAGGAGACCTCTCTTAGGGGACATTCGGATGCGGTTTTGACGGCCCAGGCTGTGCCCGCCTCTGAAACGATTTTCACAGAGCTGTATCAGGGGTGTTGCGGGCGCCGCAGCTGTCACTCCCCTCCAGAAACGCTGGCAGATCGCCTTGCGATCATTGTCTCCAGTGCTCTTGTTCCCACCATCCCATGTGACACCATCCCGTGTCCATTCCAAAGGTCTTGCCTGCTGCTCCGCAGGTGCTTTCGTATACTGCTGCCGCAGTCTTTGCGCCCTGGCAGATTCCAGGCGCGCCCTGCCTTGTGCTTTACAAAGCCGCATTGCTTCTAGTTTATAGCCAAGCTCCTTGCCAACTTGTCTCTCGGAGCTGATCAATCTCTGCCGCACGGCGTTCACTTCTGCTCATGCGCAACGGGCGGCGACGCCTCGTCTCTGCTGTCCGACATCCTCACTATGCCATGACCCCGATACAAACCTACAGGTGTACACATGGTCAGCCTGGCATTCACGGCTGTGGCACTCGGCGGCACCAAGGACGGCCGCGCAGGCAGCGCCTGACAGCCTGGAGCACCAAGTTGATGACTGTCCCCGGCTGACCTCTGGTGCTCTGCGCCGGCGGCCGGTCTCTGCATACGCCGCTCTGCTGAAGCCAGGTGGGCCTGTGTACGCTGCGGCGCTGCTGTTCCGGAAGTGTTGTCGCCTCCAGGCAAAGACCGCTGCTGCCTGCCTGCCCTTCCGTGCGTCACCACCGGCCAGCAACAGGCAGTTGCCGAAATCATAGATCCAGGGTGGCTCTAGCAATGCGCTCGTGTACTGTGCAGGCCGCCGGACAGCGCTGCGGTGCACCACTATGCCGGAGATCTGCCACCCTAGGCTGAGCTAAGACGCCGCTGCAGCACACTGCCGCGAGGCGAGGCAACGGCAACGCTACCCCGTTGTCGCCTGCGAAGGCTGCATCCGGGGCGATGGAGTGCTCCCGAAGTTGACGGTCCTGTGACGCTGTGTGGCTCCGGTGCAGTGTGTCAGTGAGCGCTGGCGGCGGCAAGTGAGCCGCACGCGGCGCTGAGGATTTCTCCATCTTGCTACCTCTGGACATGAACTGAGTGAGAGTGCAGCTGGGAAGATCAAGATCAAGATCAAGATCAGAATGTCGCACGTGCCCAATGCCTGAGCACATGGCCGCTCGGATCTGCGGGTGCAATGAGACCGCACGATCGTTGCAGCAAGTTCCTTGTGCTGAACTTCGTCACAGTCATACAAAGGCTGGACCGTTCAAAGGCGCTGATGGACAGCCGCTGTTTGCCAGGACTGTTCGACTCCATTCCCTTGCTCGTTCAGATGCTGCCAGGTCACCTTTGCTTGCGTCGAACACCAAACGTGATATCCGGCCTACATTCTGTAACGTCACACTGACCCACCGTCCTGCCAATATATGCGGATGCCAACAATCTCTTTGCCCAGGCTTCTGCTTGTGCTCCCGCTTGACTCATGATCAGTACCTAGCTTGATCGGCCAGCTACTCTGTCACCAACGCCATGCTGCCGCTAGATCTCGTCAGCCCGCAACCGGAGGGCCGATACCAGCGGCAGCCGGCGGCTCAATGCCGCACTCGTGACGCCATCATCCTCTCGACGCTGTTCACATTCACGGTGAGCGGCGCCCGGTGGCGTTGTGTAGATACAGCGCCATCATCTCGTCGAGAATGCCACCCTAAGATGCACCAAACCCTCGTATGCTCAGCGTCCACGGCTTGCAGATGCATTGCGCGCGCCAGCCGCTCATGCTGCGGGCGCTATGCAACGTGCATGCAGGCGTTCAATCGAGCGTGCGATAGCATGTGCCTCTCAGACCCTGTCGCTCCCGCGGCTGCACAAGCTACATCCCGAAGTGGCGCTCGGACCTGTCCAGATGACGCAAGTCCAGGTACATTCCCTGTGTTCGTGTTGCTGCTCATCGAAACTGATGGCGCGATCCAAACGAGCCCAGCTCCATCACCCTCAGCGGACAATCACGTATGCTTCTCTGGGCAAACCCTGCCATGCCTCCTGCATGTTTCAGTATTGCATCTTGCGCAGAAAGCTGCCGCACGTGACGGAAACTGCAGCAATACAAGTTCCTATGTGCAAGCTCCTGCGTCTGCTGCCACAGCTGCTGCTCTGCGTGTACGCGGCCTGGGCAGCGCTGGCATGGCGGGGCTCACACGAGTTTTGGCTGCGCTGGCGGGAAGTTCTCCTCACAGCGCAGTGCTTTTTCGCCATGAATGGTGAGGCTGTGCTGGAACTCCAGCACACTGTGACCTGCTAGACCACACCTGGTCTGCCAGATGTCTCGAATGTCCTACATGCTGTCGCTCCGAATTTGGTTCGTGCTGGCTTTGACACAGGCGGGACATGCAGCTGTCTGGAAAAGCTGACAGCGGCTGGCAGTGGCGCGTACCCGACTTGCCTGCGTGCGTACTCCTCAATGTGAGCTGTGAACTACGTGCGTACATACATGTTTCGAGTTGATTCCAGCTGAAGCAGATAAGCATGAACGACACAGCGGCATTCCCACGCAGACGACGGATTCCGCACCGCTGCCCGCGACGGCAATTGATGCCATAGGGCACCTGCGCGGCTACCGTGCTGCGCTATCTCAGGTGCCTTTGCAAACCGGGCACTTTTCCTGTCCAGCCGATTCTTTGTCCAGCTTGCCCACCTGCCATTCAGGTGAAATGGGTGCTGACCTGCCTACTCTGTGGGCCATCCTGTGGGCGCTGCCTTTGGCGGCGCTCCTCACATCTCCAGCTGCACATCCCTGCACATGCTGGATGCGGTGACATGCCTTTCAGAAACCCTCCGTGTTGAATCCTCGCCGCCGGCAGGACCCTCTGACAGGCGGCAGCGCCTCCCACCGCATCGTGGCTGCGCTGCGAGACTGGGCCGCGGCGGTGCTGCCGGGGCATGCTGCTTCCGGCATCCTGTCGCTGCTTTTGCACGCAAATCTGCTGACTGGGCCGCCGCTCTGCTGGCGGTGCTCTGCTCTGCTCTCCTCTGCATTCGCATGTAGGTCTGCCTTGTCCCACGAGCCATCACAATGATGCATCCGCTCGTCAGTTCCTTTTCGTCCGCCAATACGGCGTGAAAATCAGTCGGGCCCTCCATTCCCTTGGAGTTCCTTTCGCGATGCTGACTATCCCAGCTTGGCCGCAGATGCTGGCGCTGTTGGCGAAGTACCTGACGCGACATCGCAGAGCGCGCGGCATTTGCTGAAAGGCGCGACGAGAGGCTGCTGAGCTGCTGCTGCCCGGACTGCCAGCGGCAGGCACTAACCGTGTCTTGGACGGTGCGATCTCTTCCAGCCTAAAACCCTCCAGCTGACCATAACAACTCTCTGAAACAGCGTCCGTGCAAACAGGGATGTTGATGCCGCCAACAGCCAGGTCGACGACGGAAATTTCCGAAAACTGCATGTCCGCCTCACAAGCTCTGCCTTGCGCTCGAGGCGTCAATTCAATTATTGCGACCCTTTGCATGTATCGCATTGGTGTGGAAGGAGGTGAGCTGGCGGCTGGCCTGCAGCTGTGTTTCTATCAGCCGCAACACGGCAGTGCAACACGTAAATGCAGTGTAACGCTAGCGAGTCTGTGGCACTGCACAATTTGCTGCATCTCATTGTGTGCCTGCCTCCAGGCGCTGGGCTACACGAGCCTGGTAGTGGTTTCGCTGTGGCAGATCGCGGGCGTGCATATGGCGGCGCTGGTCGTGAGTGCTGCCACAGCCAGTTGAATGCAGGTGATTTCGTTGACTCCCGCCAGGGTGGTTTCCGATAACCCTGCAGGTCAACGAAACACAGGTCACCCTGAAGCAAAAATAAAACTCGAGTCTCGGTTCCTCGGTGCAGCTGCTGATGCTGCAGCCTGCGGGCAGGATTATGAGTTTCGCCCAAAGACGCTGTAGAGTCGAAATCCGTGCATGTATTCTTGCAGAACAGGCAAAGGTATGCCGCCGCAGCACCCAGTGTAACGGGGACGGCATGGGGAACCCGGTGTTCTCACGCTGCTGAACCGTGGGTCCACCAGCTGGCGGCCCTGAAGGCCCGCACAGTGGCAATGTAGCACACAGCGGTGCAGGCGCCGCGGTGGGTGAAGGCGAATGCATCCATGCACGCATATATGGCTATATAGCATATATGGCTATATAGCGAAGGCGATTGCATGGGAGATGAGATGGCGTGCCGCAGATGCACGTGCTATTGCACTCGCACCCTGTGCACTGCTGCGTGTGTGTCCAAGCCGATCATGTATAAGCATCGAAGCAGCTGTGCCAAACAGGTGCTACCCATACATCATTACTGCACAAGGTCTCTCGCATCGGCAACCAGGGGCGATGGCTGGCGAGCGCCAACGCCGACGAGGCCTCAAGCACACTGCTCTCGGCAATTTTGGTTCGTCGGCATAGCCGTACTTGGCTACTATCGTGCTGGTCGCCGCTTGAGCCTACGGTTCTCGAAATACTATGACCTTGACCCCTTTTCTAGCATTTGCTCATATGATTGCACACTACGAAAATTGTGGCCTGCCAGTCATGCATTTCCACCAGCACCCCTCTTGCCTCTGCTACTCGTCTCACTCTTCTCCTTCTCTCGCCTCTCTCATATGGGTCAGGCGTGCGCTCACGTGCCTCTGGGGACTATCATGCTGATTCCCGCCGCCATCTGGCCTCACAAGCCGGGGTGGACCCTTTCCTGTTACAACCTCTCTTTGACAGCCGCGCTATCCGTAGTCGCAGTTTCCGGCCACTCCTATGCTCAGTGCAGCCCTGGCGAAGACGCTCCGCATCGCCATCGCGAAGTGTTGCTGCGCTGCCGGCCGGGAAACAGAATCCGGCTCGCTCCTCCAGGTGAGACAGCAAAACATCGTTCGTTGCACTGGCCGATCCGCTCGGAGCCCGGGTGTTGTGGTTCTGGCTCTTTCCTCCTGTTCCTTCTCGCCTCCTCTGCCTCCCTCGCAGTCTCCTGCCTTCCTTTCCCTCTCCAAGAGAAAGCTGTCCGCACGAGTCCTCACGTGCCGCTCTCTCCGCGTCCCTGCGCCGCGGAACGCTACAGGGAGCTCGCAGGCGTCGATCTGGGGATGTGGGATGTCTTTTTGCTTGTAGCAACTGAGACAGGAGCGGCCCTTCTGACTCGTCAAATGCGACTGGCCTTCCCCTCGCCAAGACGGTCCCCTGACCGGCCGCCTCCAACTTTCATGCGCAGGTGTGGCTCCCGGAAGTGCGCGATGATGGTGTGTCTTTGTTGAGAACAAAGGTGAGCCGTGCGCTCTCTGTAACTGCGAGGCGCCTTGCGCCTCACCAAACAATCCGGCCCCTGACGTTATCTCGATGTGCGAAGGCCCCGAGCTCGGGCAGACCCGCCAATGCTGCCTATGCAGGGCCAGCCCTTTGTCTGCTGGGGCACTGAGACCGAGCTAGCGCTGTTTCGCTGCCTCTCCTCGGAGGTGGCGCTGCCCGTGCGCCGCGAACCTCGCCAGAAGGTGACTGCCTGCCCACAAATTGCATTTTCGAGTCTGCAGTGTGTACAGCCCAGTCAGAACGTGACTGCTCACACGGTCTGCCCTGTGCAGGACCTCATCGCCGCGGTGTACGCCTCGGGGCTGCCCAGCCCCGTGCTATTGAAGCAGGGCTCAGTAGGAGACGTCGTCCTCGCCGATCCACGGCCGTCGGAGGTTGACCGCTGCCGCATGAGCGCCTCGTTGCTGCTGCCGCTGTTCGACAGCTCCGACCGCAAGGCGGCCGTGGGCGTGTTCGAGGTCGCCCGGACGACGTCGCAGCCGTTGATGACATACGCCTTCCTCGCCAGCTTGGCCGCCTGCTTCCAGGTGAACCTCCCTTACTGGCGGCAGCACACAGTGTTGTTCAGATTCACTGCAGACGTCCTCATCTGGTGCGTGGCCGTTCGCCGAGTGGCCTGACTCCTAGGTCAACAGCAGGCCTCACATGCGCGCATGATGTGCGCAGCCTTCTGTCTGACAGCCTCATCCGATCGAACGAACCTGGGTTACCGCAGGAAGCGGGCATCTACACGTGCGACCTGGAGGACGCGGCCTCCATGACGACGGGGCCACGAAGCGTGCCGCCGTCTGCTGCCGGCGGCGGTCTGCTGGCGCTCGGCAAGTCGCACGCGCCGTCCAGCGTCGCGCAGATCGTCGCCGCGGCGGCTGCCGCCGGCAGCAGCATTACCCGTTCGCTGCCTACCCCCGCCGCCGGCGTCGACCCGCCGCCGGCGCCGCTGCCGGCACTGACCCCAAAGGCGGCAGCTGAGGCGCCGGGAGCCACAGCGCAGCAGGTGCCCCCGACATTCGACGCTGCGGTGGACGGCCTGCTGGTCAAGGCGACCAGCCCGCACAGCAGCCGCTCTGGCGGCACCATGTCCGGCGGCGGCGGCAGTAAAATTGGCGCAGGGCTGTCGCGCCGCGGCAGCGGCACCTCCTCACTGGACGCGCGCTCCGACGACAGCAGCTGGATGTCACTGTCCTCGCCACGTGCGCCACCTGCTCGCCTGGCATGACTATTATTGTCAAACTGCTGGGCCTTTCCATTGCGAGTTCTGCGTCCAGCACAGCTCTTTGGTGTGCGGCGTCAGTCTCCTGTGCCGCCAGGATCATTGGACACCGCCGCAGCACGCGCACTCCTACTGTAGCACATGCGCCCCGTCGACCTCCTTATCTTCAAAAATCCTGCAGGCGGCCCCGCGACGAGCAACGCTACCGCCGTCCCGCAGCCCCCGCCGCAGCTGACGGCGCGCCAGGTGGCGCCGGCGCCGCCGCAGACGCCCAGCGACGCTCCTGTGGACCTGTCCAGCCTGCCAGCGCTCAACGAGGCGCAGCGTATGATATTCAAGCACTTCGAGGTGAATAATCCTCTATTTTTTGCAGCCCCAAGCCGTTGAGCATGCATGCAAGCGGTCCCGGATCTCCCTGCAAGGACTGATCAAACGGAGATTGATATAAGTAATGGACTGCGACCGATCAGAATTGGTCAGCTTTGACCTAATGACTCAAGTAATGACTCAAGTAATGACTGCTCCCTGCCGCAGCACCTGTACACGCCGGCGGTGAAGCAGGCCGCCCGGGCGCTGTCGGCAAGGAACGCCGCGGCGCAGGGGCTGGCCCCGCAGCAGCAGACGTACATGCCCGGCGCGGCGGCGGCGCAGCCGCAGCAGCAGCAGTCGCAGAAGCTGGGGCGCGCGGCGTCCGCGGAGGCCGCCAAGCCGCGGCCGGCGAAGCGGCAGCGGCGCGCCGGCGAGCGGCGCGTAAATGCTGCGGGTGTGCTGTTGAACTGTGCGCACACTGCACCTTGTGGTGGCCTTGCAACTCGAGATGGCTTTGCAACTTGTGATGGCTTTCATCCCCGTGGTGTCTGGCTGCGTGGTCAGAACTTTCCCTTTTCAGTGGGTAGCGATGCGTGCCGCTACTGCTCCAACTGGCTGACGCCATGACTGCATCCGCACCCACAGGCCCATCGCAACCGGGGCAGCGGTACAAAGGAGCGCCCATGTTCGCCCCGCAGCCCGCTGGCCAGGTCAGTAGCTTCGTTGTTGGCCAAATTCATTGCATCCTTGCTGGTCCAGGCGGCGACCTCCCTCTGCCCGCTCTCACTTCTGCCTTCTGCTCAAGCGACATGCGAGCGCAGCTGCTTGTTTGCCTGCAGCTCGCATGCACCGAGTGATGCCCCTCAAAGCACAACTAGAGGCATGCATATTGCGGTCTCTTGCAGGCGCCGCAGCAGCAATCGAGGCTGGCAGCATCTTTCACCACCTCCAGCAGCCAGGCGCCTGCGCCTCCGCCGCCGCGACACATCCCCAATCTCCGCGCTGCATCGCTCCCGGCGTGAGTTTTCATTGACAGCGTCCCACAGGGAGCCTCTTCTTGCCACACTGATGTGCCGCCGATCAACGTGAAATTTTTGAACCAGCACGGTCGCCTGAGCAGCAGAGGTACTTGGATGGCGCAGTGTCAGCCATCACATCACCACCCATTTCCTATCATGCTTGTTGTACCTGCGTGTGAATGTGTTCGTGCTTTCGTTCGTGCAGTCAGCGCGCTGGGAGTGTCTCCATGGCGCTGCCGGTCATTACCACGCCGCCGCCAATGTTCCACGCCGGCACCGCCGACGAATCCGCCTTACTGCCGGGCGCCGGTCACCTACTTCCCGGTGCCATGGGACTGCCGCATGACATGCCGCAGGACATGCTGCACGGCTTCCCGCTGCTGGTGCGCACGTTCTTGGAAGGGTGTTGAGACGATAACACTCCTCAGGCTGGATGCTTCTCTCCAATCCTGCGACTGCGAATCTCTTCCCCGGCACCAGTGGTCGACGTGTTCGTTGATTGCGCGTCATCGCTTTCGAAGTTGTTGGCTTCGCACAAACTCGAGACCGCCTTCAGCTGCTCCAGCTGAGCTCCTTGTCTGTTCCCGTGCAGAACGAGCAGATGCTGCCGCCAATGTCGGAGGCAACCCACCTGGAGCACATGGCGGCCAGCGCGGCGCTCGACATGCCGCTCCAGTGGCAGCAGCAGGTGTGCGCGCATATGACATGTGTACTTCTGACTTCTCTCTGGGTTTCACCCCGCACATAGCAGGGCAGCGCTCAGTAGATCTCAGTTGAAACTTCACCACACGGCACCGTTGAGGCATAAACGCCCAAGCACTCGTAAGAGTGGTGAACGGCAGCTGAAGCTTGTCCAGGATCAGACGACCCTGGACCCCTGGATCAGACAACCCTTGACCCCTGGAGTAGACGACCCTTGACTGCTGGGACTCCACATGTCTGAAGCCCTGAGCCCACTGCTGCAGGCCCACCACGAATTCTTAATGGACCAGACGCCGGGGCTCAACATGCACGAAGCTGGCAACGGCGGCAACGGCACGTTCAGCTACGCGCAGGTACGTAGGACATTGTGATCCTCTTGCTGAGGGGCGCGGGCCTGCGGTTTCTCGTGCATCTGAGCAGGGGCCTCGGCATAAAACTGAGGCACAGCCAGATGCCTCTATTGTGAGGTGCTCAGAATGTGAGGCGCTCCGGGCATTAAACCCTAAACCCTGAACTCACACTGCGCCTAGCGCCGGCTGGATCGCCACGCACATCGATGTCACACCAATTTTGGTATCTTCCCGAATCTGCAGGGCGCGGCGGACCGGGGGCACACGAGCGGGCAGCAGACGGCGGGCCCCCCGCCGGCGCTGTCGCTGCCGCCGCCGCAGCAGCTGCTGGCCGCCGACGAGCTGGCCGCGTCGCTGGCACCGCCGCAGGCGCCGCACCACCCCTCCTCCCACATGTTGCAGGTGAGACCAGTGCCGAAACTTTGCACCCTCTTCTTGGGTAGAGCTGGCCAGTGAAGTGCTGCGCTGTCCCTCACCACTTGCAGCCAATCCTGTTACCCGTGCCCGCTCCAGATTGGCATTCGTCCTTCCAGCTGCTGGTAAAATCAGATCCCTGAAGTAAAAATGACGCCTGTATTCTTGCAGGTCCCGGACTTCGACCAGCTCATGGCTTCGGGCGGCTTCCAGGCTGCACAGGCGCACGGCGGGCAGGCCACCCTGGATCACCTCCTTGGCCACCACGTGCGCACCTGCCCATTGTTTTCTCTCCAAACTCCCCTAATACCTGCCGCAGTACCTCGAATAAGCTGAAGGATGTGGCGGTTTCCACACCTGCACTTTGCTTGCACAGACGCTGGGGCTTTGCACTGCGGCTTTGAAGCAGACTAAATCACATAATGTCCGTGCATCCAGTGAGAACGCAATGCAACAACTAAAATGTATTGCTGGCCGCGTGCAGGACCATGAGGACCATTTCGATGCTTCTTTGTTCGACGGCCTGGACTTCGATCTCGACATGGCCGGCCCAGAGTTCGCCGGCCTGGCCACGACCGCCGCAGTGCACTGATCTGAGGATGTCGGCATAGCTGCCGCAGCGGCGGCCGCTGCGATGGCTGCCGCCATGGCGGCTCGGGAGGCAATGGGCCGTGTTTGCTGCAGCGCAGCGTGTGCTGTGGCCCGAGCCGCCCAGAGAGTCCATATGAACTGTTGGCGATCGAGGAACTGCGCGTGCGGCAGCAGTGACCATGCAGGACGCGATAGCTGCTACGAGAAGACGCCCTCTAGAGGTACCTTCCGCCAGGGCCCCCGTGGTTTTAAGTAGCCCGGCCGCTGCATACACGCATGTACCACTCGATGTCGATTTGCAATCCTCAACCCTGATAGCTTGTTATGGAAGTTGCATTGGTACGCTAGCAGGCAGTAGGGTAGTGCGGGCACTCGCGCCGCAGGCTGCTGGGCTGAATATCGAATAAAAGTGATCACCCCAGCTTTGCGGTCGAATTATGTTTCGAGTCACCTTGAAGATGCAATTTTGCAGGTCTCTTGTGTGCCAGGACTTCTGTGCAACGTTGATCCAATCGATCGTGCAAGGCTCAGTTGCCGGCGGCAGCACCCAACGTGATGCCAACGGTTTGTTGCAAGGCGGCCATACAGCGGAGGCGTCAGGTGACACAGAGATTAGGCATCACATCTCGCTTTCAACACCTGAACAAACCATGCAGCACAAAAGCCGACCTTAGACCAATTAGCAAACTCTGCCAACAGGCATGCATGCACAGATGCCAATCGCCCAACTGAACTGGGTCCTCTCAGCTATATTCCCACACCAGTTTGCACGCTTTCCCTGAACGGATCGTGTGGTGCCAGCAGCACGCGGCAGCAGCACCCGGAGTGGTCCTGCAGACGCCTGTTCCTTATCCTGGTCCCGAAACATTCGCGCAATACTGCGGCGCCCATGCGGCAAGCTGCCAGCCGAGGCGGCAGACATCTTGCGGTCAGATGCCGTGCCTCAGAAGCCATGAGCCGTGCTTCACGCCTTCTTCGGCGGGACCTGCGCAGTCGAGATCAGCCATGAGACAATCATGGTCATCTTCCTGTTGAAATCCGGCATGGCTGATTACGGCACGGCTGAGTGCAAGCGATGTGTCTGCAGATATATGACGACTCACAAAGAAGGACTGCTGGATCTTTTGCAGCCGCTCGTGGCCGCCGACGCGCCACTGCCGCCCGCTGGCATTCACCGACAGCAGGAAGGCCCGGTTGCCGACCGCCGTGGCCGAGATGTAATGGTAGGGCTTTGTCGCGCCCTTCACCTCCACCTCCCTGCAGTGAAATTTGTCCAAAGCGGTAACCCTCCCGCTTCAAGGTGGCAACTGCGTTCGAAAGACTGGCTATGTGGCGCGAATTTTCTGCAGGAATGCAACAGGTGGCTCTGCGGCGCCCCTCTTCACCCTCTTCACGGCACTCGAGTCAAGGGCGCAGTTGCATCAGGCTCTCCTGAAACCCCTCGCGTGGATGTTATCAGTCTTCCAATCCATTCACCCTGCAGCCTCGTTCTCAGGGTGTGCTCACCACTGGTAGTAGGTGCGCCCGTCCTTCTGCACCACTTCCGTCGAAGTCACACCATCGTCGGGCAGTGGGCTGCCGATGACCTCCGGCGCAAAGCCGGAGATGAGGCGCTCTGGAGAGCCCAGGTCTTCGAGCGTCACGTTGGCATTGAACCCGACGTCCTGCAGAGGAGAGGTACAAACACTTGAGAGAATATGACTGAAACTGAGATTGGAAGGTCGTGGAAACGAGGCGTTTTCGCACCCGCCAGCTCGTTCAGGCAGGCAAGGGCATCACATCGCCCCACAGAACCTGCCACACACACGTCCGATGCAAAGCGTCACATGCACTCCAGGCGCCGGCTGCTGCGGCATGGTGCTGGATGCGTCCTTGACTGTCACAATCTACAAGAGTCTACAAGAAGAAATCTACAGAAAAACCCCACCTTGAAACGCAGCACGGGGGCGACAATGACGATGACGTCACCCTGCTTGCTGTTGGCATACCGCAGGTCGATCTGCGCACATTCAAGCACACCGGACTGAGATGCAGGTTCTTGCGGCAAGCCAGGTCCTGACATCCTCGGGAACTTTCAGTGCGCGGTGTACAGGAAAGCATGAGGAAATCGTGCGTGGGCATGCCTGCCGTGAGCACCTAGTCGGTGCCGCTGGTGATCCGCCGAAGAGATGGGTGCTACATATGATGTCACAGGCATTCGTGGCAGTGTTTGCAACCCGCCTCGGTGCCGCCCAGATCGGCGATGGAGACGGGGTCTCCTCCCAGCTACTGGCAGATTGGGAAATCTAAATTATTGACACCCCAGCATATCCTCTGTGGGCACACCTCGGCGATGGAGACAGAGGTCTCCTCCCAGCCACTGAGGACTTGACAGAAGGATGGAACTAGTGTGTGTGATGGCCGCCCCACCTCGATGCGGTCCAGGTCGGCGATGGACACGCGCGCCTCCTCCCAGCCGTCGGGGCGTTGACAATAGAGATCGTGAGCGTTGCAATCAGGTGTACTCTCTTTGAGAGACGGCCCACCTCGGTGCCGCCCAGGTCGGCGATGGAGACGGGGGTCTCCTCCCAGCCATCGGGCAGCTTGAAGCTGTAGCGCGGGATCTCCGACCAGCCAACGCCGTGGCCGCCCGACTTGCCCTCGGGGCGCTGGTAGCTCCGGAAGCCCTCCGCGTCCACCTCCTTGCTCAGGCCTGCGGACATGGATGCGATGTCAGCTCCATTGAAGCTGGTCACCAGGATGGCGCGCTGGTCTTGCTGCAGAAGCCCTCCGCGTCCGCATCCTTACTCAGGCCTGGGGCGGGATCAGCCGGCACATCGGTGACTCCTCAGAGGTTGCGCCGCTGCTCTGAAAGGCATTGTGTGAACTCTGATCAGAAAGCCCTCTGCATCCTTGCTCATTCGTAGTGCCACCACAGCGCGGTTCGCCGCTGCTATGCCCCATTGCAGAAGCCCTAGAGTCTGCTTGGACTGCAGCAAGTGGTCTGTGTCCAGTGCTGGGAAGGTGGCGTGCCTGGAAGCCGACCCGCCGTGATGCCCTGCACCGCCTGTGCCCGCTGCTCGCCCGCCAGCACGGTTGCAGCGGCGGCCGCCGCGCTCGAGAGCAGCACCCCACGCCGCGACACGGCGGCGCCGCCGCCATGACCGCCGTCCTGCCGCTGCGCTGTGTCGCTCCGCTGTGCAGTGTCTGCCTGGCCGCCTGCTGGCCTCTGCGGCTGCGCTGCCGCCGCAGTGGCTGCCGGACGGGAGCTGCGAGGCCTGCCGGTGCCGAAGAACGGCTGTGCCATGCCGACATGCGGGGCTGCTGCACCCGCATTTGCTGGGCGGACCGACGGCAGCATGCTGGCGAGTGCAAGGGAGTTCCTGCAGCATAAGGCAATGCGCATGGTGCATAGCATGATGGTAAGGACATGCGCATGCTCACGCATGCGTGCATGCATCGGCGCCCGCTCTACCACAGACTTTTCGCCTCAAGGATGTACGCAGTAAGCCTTCCAGCCGGTGAGGAGAAGGTGCTTTGTGCATCGCCAACAGATATACAAGAGAGAGCTGTCTGGTTCAAGACAGTAGCGCTGCTCATCAACACCACGCACCTTGAGTGTGGGATCCGACTACACTGTCCTTGGAGGCTTTCAGAGCTGTAGAGCCTTGATCAATCTCGCAAGTGATTCCGGTGTACATTGAACGAATGCTGCTCGCCACAGCTGCAGGCTCGGTGTCATTGAGATCGGTTCTGGCGAGTGCAGCGAGTTTCCTGTGACGGCAGTCTTCACTGCAGTCTCCATCTCAGCAAGCATGCTCTGTGCTGAAGCACGCTTGCAGAATCCGTTCTCCACAATCCACTGAACGCAGCGATCGAGGTGCTGACTCGCTGCTCAACTGCGCCTGCAGAGCGGCCTGCTGTCCTCCGAAATATGCTCGAGTGATAGGGTCCTGTTATCCAGCAGGCCTACTGGTGAACACTGGGACGGTTCATCCACACATCTGACTCCATATCAGCAGCAGCAGGATCTGAGGCTGCCACCTCAGCCGTGGGATCGGAGGGGCCGCGAGGGGCTGCCTCACAATGGGCATCCTCAGCAGCCTCGGCCTTGGTTCGTCAGAAGAGCACGCCCCGCCAGCCATGGTGGCCACACAGGTACTGCAACCTAACCCATAAGGCCTCCTACGGGCTGCTGATCGTTAGCATTGCGCACGGTCCGCACGTCTGGCTCAGGCGTTCGGCGCCATATGCAGCGCAAGAGGGCTGCATGCTGGGCGATCTGGCAGAATCATGTTAGCGATGATACAGTCGGATGGTGCCAACGGATGTTCCAGCTGCCGCTCAGCCGATTTCACGTCATACAGCAATCATGCAGCACGCACTCAGGAAACACAGCACTGCTCTCTAGTGTCTGCGTGCGGAGATGAGCAAAGGAAGACCGGACAATATGTGAAGAGAAGTTGTCGGTCATGAATGCACACGATATAACAAACTCACATTTATCATGCTGCTGCAGGCGAATATTGACAATGCGAAGCTGGGATTGGGCTACAGGGACTTCACGCTTTCTGAAACTCTATCAGCGGGTAGAGTCCTGGGGACACACCATGTTCTTGTCATTACTGCCGCAGGCGGAGATGGACAATGCAAAAGAAAGCTGGACCTGGGCTTCCGGGACTTTTGCACTCCTCCAACACCTACTGTGAAATATCAACGTTCTATAAACAACTTTTATTTGCTGCCGCAGGCGGAGATGAACAATGCGAAGCTGGACCTGGGCTACAGAGACTTCTGCGCGCACCTGCTCATCCCGCTGAACGAGTGCCGGCGCGCCTCCTTCTACATGCCCTGGTCCTGTGGCGACGAGCGCCACAAGTACGAGAAGTGCCAGTACCTGGAGTACAAGAGGCGTGTCGCCAAAATGGATGCTGCCCGGCAGGCGAGCTGACGCCGCGCCACAGGTGAGCGGCATGTCTCCACCTGAGGGGACACGTGTGCCTTTGAATGCTTCTGATGTGGCTCTGCAGCTTGCCTGACATGAGGCGCTGGCAGACCGCACTGTGGGACTGTGCATCAAATGTGAGGTCATTCTCGACAGCGACGTACTGCACTTCTAGGGGTGCTCATCTGCTTAGGTTATTCTCGTTGCACATCGGGCAGCCAGGTGCCGCATCGAGAGCCTGTCAATGCCAGCTCTGGACATCCTGCTGAACTATTCGCACGCCGACGCGCAGGCCATGGTGGGGAGAAACACTGGGGGAGGAGCGCGATCCATCTGCGAACCTGCAGAAGGAACGGAATAGAGATTAGTGTAACACGACCGCTGATAGGTGCACGAGTACAATTGCAATGGGGACTTTGCCTGGCATGACTACCTATGATGCCTCTTAAAGCTGGCACTGCCTGCCAAAAACACCAAAGTATACGTATATGGTACATACGGTCAACAAGATTCATCCACCTGCCCACAGATTCTCTCCGGCTCAGCGACGCAGTGATACCCACCTCAGCCACTAACTGCATGCACTGTGTACATATCATAGACAGACACGTCCATAGGAGCTGCTGCATTCTTTAATAGGTACACGTTCTTCGCTAGGTTGCAACATGCAAAGGTCTTTGCGGCTGCTGCATGCAAGCTACAGCCTGCTAGGCGGCAGCAAGGCAAACGTGATCCAACAAAAAGAGCTCCGCCGTATAAACGGGCTGACGCATCTGCGCCGCTTGGTCGGCCAAAATCGTGTGGCTCATGCATTCGTACAAATAAAACGTGCGCTCATGCCGCCTACTCTGTTGGCGGATCCCATGGGCCCGAGAGATTTTGAGCGGCGGACTGCAGCTCCTGCTTCATTTCCTCTGCGCAGGCAGGCAATTACACTGTGAGCAAGCCAACTACAGCACACAAACTGAGTTAGCGTTCTTGGAGGTGGCATGGTCGTGCCATGCTCGCAGATGGCTGCCGGAAGCACCAGGCAACGTTGCAGCTATGTCCGGGAGCCTTGCGGACATTTGAAAGCAAAGCAGTGCAAGGTCAAAACAAAATCACTTTCCGAGGCCACCCCTTTCCCCCGCTCAGCCAGCCTCTCAAAGGCGGTGCGCACCACTGTAGCTGTGCTCAGGAATTTGGACTCTTTCGAGGGTCGTGCCCAGAGGGTTGCGATCACACGTACTGTCGCACCTTCGGACGCCACCTCCCCCCGTTCGGCCAGCTTCTCGAAGGCGGTGCGCACCACCAGCTTGTGGTCAAATGCCAGCGGCGGCAGCTGCCCCACTGGGAACCACTTCGCATCGGCCGCATCGTCCTGCAGGGTTCCAAGTTGTGGGGTAGTATCAAGTTGCAGGGTCGGCGGTCCGTGGGATCCCAACAGTCATCAGCAGCGTTATTCCTGGTGCCCAGTGGGACCGTCACTGGTGTTGCAACTGATGTGTGCGGCTCTCGGCCGCACTGGGTGCGACCATGCCTGCCCACCAGGATGTGCCGGCCAGGGGCTGCAAAGCAGGGCTGCAGGTGACGCCCTCCACGCCTGCTGCGCAGCTGATCGCACATGACAGAATACCGGCTGCTGTCCGCGACGAGGTAGTGCCGCACCGCGGCCTTGACGCCGAGGCGGGAGGTCGGCACCAGGGCGGCGTACGCGACCGTCACCGTCCAGCCGCGCGGGTCCCGACTCGGATCGCCAAAGGCGCCCACCTGCGGCGCGACATGCGGAGTCTCAAGCTGCGCATGTGCATGGCAGGGTGCCGTGGCAGCTGCACAGAGTGCGTCGTGGGTTGACGCATGAGCAGGTTTGCCAGCCAGGTCTTGTGGTTCTGGAGTGCCGCAGCATGATGCAACCGGCACGTGCTTGCCCCCAGCGCTCCGCAGGGACCATGCAACACATCAGAAAGCTGCTGCGCGAGCGTCACCTGGAAGAGGTTCGTGTCAGACGACTTCACGGAAGTCTCCTCCTCCAGTTCGCGTGCCGCTGCAGCGTGCAGCGGCTCGTTCTCATCGACGAAGCCCCCCGGCAGCGCCCACTGGCCCTGTACGAGCAGTGCATGCAAGGCTGACATTTGACGCTGCGAGTATCCATCTGCCGCGCTTTGGAATTGGCGCACCGTTGCACGCTTGGGTGCACACAGCTGCCTGCCGTCACACGAAATCCACACGGCAGGCTGTGGTGTCAGCGGCCATTTGCAGCCGGCTGTACGGCCATGCATGCGGCAGCTCCGCGATCGCGGTCAATCGTAATGCGGCATCTACCTTGCAGGGCGGGTTCTTGCGCTGGATGAGCAGCAGCTGAAGCGGCTGGCCTGCCGCCTCGGGCCTGGACACGATGGCTGCATCCACGGTCACAGATGGGCGCGGATATCTGCAGGACACAGTGCGACCGGCCTGAGCAAAATGCGCCGATTTCAGGTTATTAATCTTGGCGAGTTGACATGTGCGTGAGTTCACTACCCCAGAAAACAACGACCTCCAGTTAGTACCTGTAGCAGTGCTGATCATCTGATTGTGCAGCCATCGCCCTGAGTGGGGTGTGCCGGCGCACAGCGGGTGTCGTCGAACGGATCCCAGCGGATTGTATCGAGCGCTGCAGCAGCCCAGCTTGCGTGAATGAGCACCTGAGAACTGTGGACGCGCGCAGCATCGATTGTTCCTGCAAGCGCCAGAGCATGAGCACCCGTCAGCAGCCTGCCGTTCGGCGCCAAATACAGGACGTCATATATATAAACATGCATGTGCATGGCACGAAGATAGTGGAAACATCTGGCGTCTTTTGTCTGAAGAACTCGAACAGAGAAGGAAGCGGTGCTTAAACCTTCAAATTTGATTCGACCTGAAATTCGATCGTTTTCGAATCGACGCCAAGCGTTGTAATGCGATCCTGCCCGTTCAAGTATATGATCAAAGATACTCGATGCAGTTGAGTGATAAAACTCGAAATGCCACAAAACGTTCAGGGAAAGCTGTGGAGAAGCTGGATGATGAGCATCACATGCTTTGCATGTTTCAGCACAGTGTGCAAAAGCCGTTTTTACAGCCTGCACAGCAGATAGATGGATGTATCGACCATGCATCCGTGCAGCGATGGCAAGCTCCTGAGCCATCGCTAAAGTAGTTGACAATGCGGTGTCAGTTGCGTACCCTCGCAGTGCTCTTGCAGCTGCTGTTCCTGATCGGCAGCGGCCACAGCAAGTTCCTCCGGCCGGATGAGCCCCTGTGGCGTGAATCCATAGTTTTGGATGGCGATGAAACCAGGTGCGGCTGCTGGGCAGCTCTCATTCGATTTCTGCCTTGCCGGCTTTGCCCAACCTGCAGACCTGACTCGCCCGCCGCAATGCCCCAGATACACCTTGGAGGGGCTGCAGCAGGGCACGAGCTACGAAGTCAAAGTCTCCTGGCCAGCGACGGTGAGCTGCAGATGCAAGTCGCATCGAAGTCAATTTTGCTGCACGGTCGGCCACGGCGCC
>JAABUK010003115.1_pt1 | contig 28465 bp, 31 predicted proteins | sample 5559141 | NCBI WGS metagenome assembly JAABUK01 (sample SAMN10711869, study PRJNA513367) | rock metagenome | isolation source: Antarctica rocks | place: Antarctica: Victoria Land, Pudding Butte nord | collected 2016-01-03
ACTGACAATGTGAATGTGCCCCAGCTCACAGTAGAGTAATGGGGAAGATGTTAGGGGAACTGGATCCCCGGACCATACCATGAAAGAATCGGTCTGTTCTTGGGACGACATCCGTAGATCAGAGTAAATTTAACGATTACTCAACGCGAAGGAGTCTCGCTCTGCCGCCTGTTGTCTATTAAGTGCCAGAATAACAATAAGCGTCTCCGAATTCTCGGCCCATACACGTAGCCTATACCTTCTTCCCAGTATCATGTATACTTGGTGCACAATGAATTTGATATCTGACAGTGTGGCACACTCAGACCATCAGGCCGCTAGAGCCAAGACAGGCCAGATGGGTGGTAGTCCAGCATTGCTCGCAGCATGTTCCAAGAACTCGCGAGTCGATGGCAGAACAAGGCGACTTGGAAAGTGGTGAAGCCGGGTTAGCATCAAGCTGATGTTCTGGCCAAACGTGCGGTCGCCATTTTTCATTGCCTCATCCATACTCTTTTGCACTTCTTCTCGAGTCAGGCATTCCATAACGAACGGTCTCCCGTGCTCCCAAGTCGAAAGAACTGCTAAGCCAAACCACCCTTCGCCTCGTACTTCTTCGGACGGTCCATTGCAGGCCAGATATGTAACAGGATTTGCGATGTCGCATGCACTGCCAAATGCCTGATGGACTGCATTCTCGGCGCGCTCCGAATGGCCCCCGGTCGAGTGAAGTAATGTGCGACAGACCTCAATAACCAGTCTGCCGATTTCAATCTTGGTCTCTACCTCAGTAGTTCGTCGAAACAGGTTCAAAGCGGCGAGAAGGCCGCTTTGCTCTTGGATTCGCTCGGGTTTCTGGTCTTGTGCGTGCTCTTGTGCATTGACAGGTATGCAGAGACCAATTCCGGACACGTGTTGCGGATGACCTAAGATTATTTTTCGTATAACAGAGACAGCCTCCCGCTGGATCCTAGGTTGAACGTCAAATCCAGTCAAAAATCGAGGAAGCTCATAAATGATCCCCGCACCAAACATGGCGGTTTTGTTTTCTGGCGGAATGGCAAGCCTGTCCAGCAAAGCTATGGCTGGGAACAACGTTACAGTGTCTTCTCGCTGACGCAAAATCAGACCAAGAGAGAGATGGACGTTCTTCCGTTGTACGAGAAACAGAGCATATTCTGTTGATTTGGTCAAGTTTGCCAGAACAACACAAGCTGAAGCAGCAGGAACCGAATTGGCTGCCTTCTTGGTCTGTCGCAGGTTCGAAACATCCCTAAGCGCGTCGATACATGCGGTTACAAGCTTGGGGCATTCATTGCCCTTCCCAAACCTTGCAGTAAATTCGGGTAAGGCGGTTACATCGTATGTAGTCTTGAACAGGGACTGCTGAACCATGGCCTTTGCCCTCGGTGCACCAGGATTGCGTTCATCGTCTCCCGAACTGATACTTCCCCAGTTTGGAACCTCGAGAAACAACTCAAGTAGGTCATCATGAATGAGCTCTCGTTGCATTTCGGCGTCTGACAGAAGCACTGCAATGGTTCTCGTAACATCGCCGTTGCATTCCGGATTAGTCATAGCAAGCCTGCGTCCAGACCCTGTCAGGAGCTCCGAAAGGATATCTTTTGGACGGATCTGGGGTCTGGTCAGGCGTGTTGAATGGGGTAGAATTATTTTGCGGTCTGAATTGGATAGACAGGATACTGCGTGCAAATTCTCAGCCTGCCGGGCAGAGCTCGTCAAATAGGTCGACTTACTAGACCAGCTTGCCTTTTCAAGGAGCTCTGCGGCCATTTCCTTCCAAGTCTCGCCTTTGACAACGTCCGCGAGGTCCAGCAATTCCTGGACGATGTTTTTATGTCGACGTCCATCTTCAATCTCGGCAGCGAGAAGGCTCTTTCCCTTTGAGTCATCACATTCACCAATGGACCTCAATGCAAGCTGAGTGCAAGCTATCAAAGACATTTGAGGTAGCTTTTCTAGAATGCCGTCATCTCCAAGGGCAGTTCCAGTCTCAACACCAGCTTGAACTTCAGTATCTGCGCATATATTCCACAATGCGGGAGTGACGACATCCGGCCATAGTTTCATGTTTGCACATCTTAGGAGCAATTCAATGCCACCACACTCAAGAACGACTCTTTTGTTTGCATCTTTTGCTATTTCAGTGTCCTGTCCAGCAATCTGTAGACCATATTTACTTACCATTATCAGCACAACAATTTGAGATCAGGCGAAGCGAGTGGTAGGCAGCCTGGCCAAGGTTCTCGGCAGAACGTGGATGTAGGGTCCTGACGGCGACTTGAAGGATGCATTCGGATTCATACGCCGACCATTGTTCATGGCTGTAGCCATAAGATTCGTGTTTCGGATCAGGTGGCCACCCAGCAGAGGTTGAGTGTGACTCGCGTTCACCAAAATCTTGTCTGCACTTCGCTGCAACGCATCAGCCAACGCCAGTCACCTGGAAGATCCCACTCACGCTCCCTACTGACATCTGCAAGGATGCTGAATGCTTCCCAGAGGTGATCAGACTTCAGTATGCGAGCTTCGTTGAGGCAAGTGGCAAGAAGGTGAAAAAGATTCCGACGAGAACCGTCATCCAAGGATAAGTCTCCGAAATCCTCTAGGGGCTTGATGCGATTTATGTTCTGGAGGGCTGCCAGTGACTCTTTGAACCGTACAGAGTCCGGTTCAATCTTCTCAAAGACAGGAAGCAGTTTAGCCAGGATGTTCCGCGATGTACTGAGCACCTGCTGCGCCATGATCTCAGATAGCTTCTTCAGATAGCTGACGGCCTGCAAAGACACAACAAGGCAGGTCGATATAGAGATGCGGGTATATGGTACGAGTCCATCTAGCTCTCATACAACAGGTTTCCGCCAGGCCGTTCACGTAGGCCCAACCAAGAAAGGGAGAAGGAGCAGTCTGCCCTCCCCACTCGAGCTTGAATCAACATTGTCCATTCAACATCCAGCGAGGAAGTCCCAATCGATGTAAGAGTAAGAGGATTGGCGGAGGATTACTTCGCAGAGGCGTGGAGATAGCGTGACTACGGCGGCCTGAGCGGCAACCTGTGCACTTTATCGAGTCCTGACTCCTAACTCTTCCACCCCTATGTCAACATTCAAACCTCCAAGCTGCCTTTCGTTGAAGGGATTGCACCTACCGTTAACTCGAAGTCCCGCCTTGCGACACAATTATTAAATCTACAAAATGACACGCGCTTTGCAAACAATTTCACTCATACTCCTCGCATCCTCAGTGAGTTGAACGAGTTTCCAACGTTGTTTTAGTGTTGCCCCCGTGGCCTCTTCAAGGGCAGCTTACGACATCATGTTTCTGGGCCCTCGACCTCAACAAGTTGCGAGGCCGTGCAAGAAGCCTACTCCTACTGCACTTCTAGAACCATCTCCCACTATGCTAAGCTGACCGTATCACCAATTGGCAGATCTATCTCCTACTCCTCCTCCCACTGCTAAACGAACCACTCTCCCTACCTTCGAGATATCTTCAAAGTATCAGCGGTCTTGAAGTCTCTGCGCTGAAGTCGACAAAAGCACCATTTTTCCTTCCGCCCAAGGTTCAAGAGGAGATCATTCCATACCTGCCCTTCTGGGTACTCATTACACTCGGAGCATATTTGCTAGGACGATTGGGATTGGGCGTGATGCGTTTCAAGGACTGCGAAAGCGCATACACGGAGCTGACAGGGCATATCAAGAAGGCCAAGAAGGATCTGGACTCACGCAATTTTAGTTGGTCATGAAGGATTACTAATGGGGCCTTCATAGAGGGTTGAGAATTCACCAGCAATGTTTGGCTGCCAGTATACAGTCCCGACTGGAACCATTCGGTGAAAGAGTTCCAATTGTTTGGTTCTTCTTCTATTGACTCTACATCCTGCTCCTTCCTCTGTTCGGTCATTGTGGGACGTTGTTGATGTCTTCTGAGACCGTTTGCGTTGCTTCTTCCCCTCCCTCCTCATCCTCGTCTTGCTCCTCTTCCTCCCCGTCATCCTTGTCGTCCTCAAGACCATGAGTCTGAGCCATCTTGTCATGCTCCTCGATATCTGTTGCCTCCCAGGGATAGCAAATCCAGACGTCGCCGGTTTCTTTCGCAGCTAAGTACCTCTTTTCCTTCTCCATATCGCCCGGCAAATGGCCTTTCTTTGGTTTCTTCTTGTTGTGCAGTACGAAGACGAAGAATTTAGTCTTCTCCGTCCGACCCGTCTGCTTCCGTGCAGTCTCTACATCTTTCTCAAGCTCCCTTACCGCATACTCCAAGGTTGTCCTGGTGTCGTCAACCTCATCGACGATCAGAATGTTCTTGCCGACCAGTGAGTCCATCTGCAGTGACGAAAGGTCGAGCCATTGTGTCCTGGTGACTTTGGTGCCTGGCTCCTCAACGGCGTCCGCGACACCGGAGGAGAGGGTTTCGTAGAGGGATAGGCCGATTGCTTGGATAGGAATGTTAGGGGCTCCAGGCTTTTTCAAGAATGATCTAGGGTAGAAACACCACTGGTGAGCAGTCGCAAATGCCGATTAAGACGAAACGTACCTCAGAATCCGAGCTGGAACGTAGCCACCTCCACCAATGGCAATCATTAAATTCGGCTTGAACTTCTTCAGAATCCTTTCGGACTTTCGCCGGCACTGATTGTGGACCTGGTTGTAGGTGACATATCTTTTCTCGACCATAACGCCAAAGTTGTGATCGGTTGTGGATCTGTTGTGAATCTGGTGGGGGTGGTCGCGGTGTAGACTGGTATTCTGGTGTGGTGAACGGAATTATTTCTAACCACAACTTACACTTACTTGAGTCTCGGTACTATACATTGTCCTCCCCAAGCTTCTGAACTTTGTCCATTGTGATGCCTTTGCCAAAGGTAGCTGATCACATCAAGATCTTACTCAAATTCCTTCGCTGCCAATGACGATGATGTAAAGCATTAAATTCGCGGTCGAGCTTGAGCCGGACTTTTTGTCAGCATGGTTGAAAGCTGCCAGTCTACAGCATTGAATTGGACGAAAGTCTCTTCGCTACAGATTGGATGTCATATTGGCCCGTTCACACAATGTGAATGCATCCCATCCTCTACACCGGTGGGCTGGTGTTGGATTTCTTCCATCATCTTCCTCATCTGAACCTGCCGCAGCGTAGACAGCCGTCTCCGAGTGTCAATCCATCACAGAGCTGCACGCGTCCACAAGCAGCGGGCGAGACTGCAGAGATGTGTAACAATGGCCAGCGGCAGCGACTCTGAGAAGTGAACTGAGCACCAGTAAATCTGCTTCAGGCCCTTCTTAACCGCCCACATGCCGGGGACTGACTCCAGAGTACTGCTGCGTACTGCTGCCTGGTACCGAAGTTCCCGGTACCGAAGTTCCTGGTACCGAAGTACCCGGAGTTGCCTTCCAAATGTCGGTTCCGGCTGCCTCGGGAATCGGCTCCGGGCACTCCCTGCCGCCCGGAGCATTTCCGTCTTCCGCCTCGAGCGCCTCGAGCATCTCCTCGGTTGGGCTGGAGGGACTGACACTCCACCTTCATCTTCACCAAGATGTGGTCTCTGGATGTCTTTCGCCACCGCCCACCGTGGAAAACGCTGTCGTCGTAGCCTGCATGAGGAGATACGCGAGCACAAGACAACGCATGGTCGTCACGAGTCGTCACCTCACAGCAACAACCTCCCAGCACCAAGGTCCCAGGGCCGTGACCATTGGTTCCATTGCTGCACAAGTGTGCATAATTCCCCGCTGGGCCCACTGGGCATACTGGGCATTTACGGCGTCATCACGGCAGCCGCTTATCGACCTCTCGAAGGAATCGAGTCCTTCCTTCATCCAGAGCTCCACCCCATTCACTCTTCTGTCTCGTACAATCTTTCCGATTGCTGGCTGAAACTAGATTTGCGACGCGAGAGGTCGCACTTCGTGCTGAGATATGGCAGATCTCGGTAGCATGTTACATGAACTTCCCCTTTCGTCGATATGGAAGCTTGCATTCTGTCTCGTCATTGTTCTGTACCTCTCGTCCGTATTCCGTTCCTACTGGCGTCTAAGGCATATTCCCGGACCATGGCTAGGCGCAGTGTCTGAACTTTGGTACATACGAGCTGCTACCTCGGGTGAATTGCACCTTAGATTGGCTGAAGCTTGTAGCGGGTACGGTAGGTCAATGCTCTAAGAATGCCAGGGTATGGGCATCGTAATAGGCCTTCTTGGATCTGAAGGGTCCACGATCGAGATCTTCAATTGAGTGTCGTTGGTTCAGCAGCAGGCCACGTGCGAGACAAGTCTTGATTTGATATTGCCCATCTTCTTCAAAGAGTGATCCAGCCTGGTCGAAGCTAAGTTGAGATAGATGCCATGTGATAGATCCAAGCTGGAAGAGTATTTTTTTTTTGGTTTTGCGTTATACTGGGGTTGTTCCCCGTAGTGTCGCTCCACTACACTGTAGAACATGAAAGGCGGTGTCCTATCGGCTCACACAGTCTTCTTTCAGGCGGTACTGCAAGGATCGGGCCCAACACAGTGATCACCTGCAGTGAGAACTTCATCAGGAAATCCAACGCTGCGCGAGGAACATACCGGCGAGGATTCTGGTTTAGCGCCTTCAAGTTCGACGCCGATTACGAGAACGTGTTCTCTGAACGTGATGAGGAGAAACACACGGCGATGCGCGCGAAACTCGCAGCTGGAGTAGGATCCGACGCATATCCTCAAGCACCACGGGCGCTGATCTTTCCTAGTATTCTGGCAAAGACAATCCAGATCTCGAGCCCAACATCGACAGAACCATTTGGGCGCTCACTCATCTGATTGAAGGGAAGTACTTGAAAGAGGGCCGACTCGACCTCGCACGAGTGTGTCAATATTTCATGCTTGACGCCATCACCTCGCTCGTGCTTAGTCAGCCTTTTGGCTGGTTGGAACAGGGAGAGGATGTGTATCAGTATATTGAGACCCTAGAGGCTGGCTTTCCCATGATGAATCTCATGTCTGCAGTGCCGGCACTAAATTGGGTGATGCGCCGGCAATGGGTTCAGCGTCTTGCCTTTCCCAGGCCGGAGGATAAGACTGGGATGGGGAGGGTCAAGGGGTAAAGTCGACTCTCACCTGTTCTCTTCTCACAGGTGACTGATTATTCCCAGAGTAGCACGAGACTTGATATCTCGTAGATTTGGTCGAGAAAAGGAATACAAGCAAGACATGATGCAGTCACTCATTCAGCATGGTTGCACTCTACAGCAGGTTGCCGACGAGTCTCTGCTTGCCATGTACCCCATCACCTACCATCTTCCAACGCACAAAGACTAACACTTCCTCCAGTCTAGCCGGATCCGACACAACCGCCTCGGCCATCCGAATGACATTCCTCCACCTCATGACCACCCCCCGCGCCTATCACAAGCTCTACCACGAAACCGTCAACGCTAAGATCCCTCTCGACAGCATCATAACCCACAGCCGCGCCCTATCCCTCCCCTACCTGCAAGCCTGCGTCCGCGAAGGCCTACGCATCTACCCTGCCGCCACGGGCTTGACACCCAAAATCGCCCCACCCGAAGGCGACACCCTCGAAGACGGGACCTACATCCCACCCGGGACGCAAGTCGGCATCGCATCCTGGCTCATCTACCACAACAAATCCGTCTACGGCGCCGATGCGGATATCTTCCGGCCAGAGCGGTGGATCGAAGGGAGTGAGGAGCAGGTGGGGGAGATGAAGCGGAGTCTGGAGTTGCTGTTTGGGTATGGAAGGTTCAAGTGTTTGGGGCAGAGTGTGGCGATGATGGAGTTGCCGAAGGTGAGTTTTGAATTGGTGAGGAGGTTTGAGTGGAGTTTGGAGGATCCGCTGAGGCCGCTGGAGAGGAACTGATGTTATGGGTTGTTTTTACAGAAGGGGATGTGGGTTCGAGTTCAGAGGAGGGAGGTGGCGGGAAGGAGTGGGAATTAGAAGCGTGTAGCAGTATTGACGACGAGCGATGACATGTTTGCTATCTCCTAGTCACAATTGACTTGGAAAGTTCGGAAATTCCTTAAACGTAGCGACCAGGAACAAATTTGGCCTTTTTGTCTGCTACCAATATTGATTATTCCTCTCGTAGACATTAGTGGTTTCGAAACCAGTTGATGGTCAAGGCCCCGAGCCGAGTTCGGCTCACCGTTGATATGCTGGTACCGTACCCGTGATGCATTCTTCATTCATTGCCCGTGCGCCAGTAGCCTGAACCCTGTCCTCCTTCCCACCCACCGAATTAAGCTATTCGAGTCTCGCCTCGTATCCGTTTCTCTTCGTACGTACCAGTTTCTTGTTATGCGTGAATAGCATTTTGTACATGCGGGTAGACGCTGACCAATTTGGCGTAGAGATCAGGGTGCTCTCTGACCAGGACATCTGGATCCCAACTCATGGCAACAAAGATAGTGTCAATACCACTGCCGATCGGTGTCAGGAAAATCTGGCAGACCTGCAGGCCAATCAGGAATGCAAATGCCATAACCACAGGGGTGAATGTTCTGCCACTGTTGTAGGCGGGATTGGTGAACTCCAGGTACAGGTACGAGAGCAATGCACAGAGGTATGCCACGAAAAGACTGCCCATGGTCAAGACAGGCCCGGTAAGACAATCGTTGACTAATGCGTCAATACCCCGATCTTTTATCATCTTCCACGTGTCCTTTGCGGCAGGGACGTAGGGCTTTCCGTAAAGGGCGATATGGCTGAAGGCGTACCGGTTGATGAAAGTGACGGCCCAATCGAGGAGGCCAATAACACAACCAAGGCAGCAGAACATGATGGTGCCAATTATGTTGCCGTCTTGGGCACTCTGTTGTTGCGCGATGCTGCATGCCTGGCGAAGCATGTTGATGATTGCGACGATGAGCGATCCGAAGGCGATGCTGCCAAAAGAATATGTTGTTGCGCGCTTGAACGCACCCCGAGTAGCTCCACGGGGCATCCCTCCAGGCTTTCCTGAGCAGAAGTACCAACTGCCGTAAACACCAGCGACGGTGGTGTGAATGGTATTCTTGATCCATTCCGTGATCCAATAGCCTGCAAAAGTGATGAAGACCACCAGACCCACAACCTTGGCAGTAGAGCAGGAGCCAGATCCGGTACATGCTGGATTCGAATTCGATCCACGGTTGCCAGGCTCGTATGCCACATAGACGGCGACCAGAGTCACGGAAAACCAGGCCGCAAATGCAACAGACACGATGCCGCCAAGTAGACTCGTTACGAAGACACCATGATGGTGTTTCGCTACGTCCATACAAGTCTGAAGCATAACAACACTAAATGGGATTCGGGGTATCCAGCTGATGAAACAGAAAATGGCGAAAATAGCGAAGATTAGGAAGACGATTCCGGCTCCCCATTGTTTTCGGTAGAGATAATAGATGGCGGTCCCCAGTGCCATGACACAATTGAGAATTCCAGTGATCCAGATAAACTGTTTTGTGAAGGCCCGTGCTGCCATGAAGTAGGCGAGTGATACGACGAATGCCACCATCAGGACGAAGACGAACAGGATGAGAGTGTTGGTATTGAGAGAGAAGTTGTTTGCGCCGCTGTAGATACCACCACCGGAGAAAGAATGATGCATTGAGTAGGAATGTATTGTCAAGCCTGAGACCGCGACGAAGCCGAGGAAGACGAGAATGAGCTTGAGAGGTTGCAAATTAGCAACGATATGGATCAACTGGGTCTCTCAGACTTGCCAGAATTCCCGCCCACAGATCGTTCAGCTTTGGCTTTGCCACCTTGAAAGTCTGCTCGAAGCTCTGCTTATTGTCCTGCGGCATGTGGAAGTCCTGGCCGTAGGTTGGCGGAGCGTAGCCAGACTTCATTTCATGAGGCTGCTGTGCTTGATAACCAGGCTCTGGCTGGTTGTTGTAGTAGCCTGCTGCCTCTCCCTGCGGTTGCGCCATGGCGAACACTCTCCAAATGGTAGATTGACAGGTGTAAACAGTTGATTGAGAAGATACAGGAAGAGGTATGAGCTGAGTTGGATCCAGTAACGCGCGACGGAGACGGAGATTGCGTCGAGGGATGGTCACACAGGTGATGCGGCGGTCTTCGTGGGAAAGCAGTCGTATTACCAGCTGCTCCTGCTGCATGGGAATTCCGACCAGGTGGAAGTCCAGAAGTTCTGCATGGTGACGAGCGCAAGAATAAAAATCCTGATGTTTTTTTGCTGGTGGTCAGTTGAAATACCGTCATCGCAAGTAGCTCCAAAGGTCTCGGCCGGCCGATGGAGAAGGGCGCGGTTCACGTTGCGATCCCTGCTTTTCCAATGCGCATGAAGATCATCTTTCACGATGACCGGATTCCTACTCAAGATACATTGTTGAACGCTCACTCTCCCATCCCAAAGCGGAAGACATGCTTTATGGGGAGCTCTACGTCCTTTTGCAAGCAATGCTTCTCGGTGTTACTCAAGGGCGATGGGCAAATCTCCCACCTCCGCAGGACTCCCAAGGCCACAATCATGTTCATCTTTCTCTCTTCAATCCTGAAGGCTGAGAATTCCCCCTCGCTCGGCATTGGTCTTTTCTTCTTTGCTTCTAAAGATTATCAGCAGAATCCTCAAAACCCATGTTTGCGTGTCTGGACTGAGCGGCGGCGAAGGAAATGGCTGGAAAGAAAATGTAGAGTACTGTATCAGAGTGTATCTGCTCCTGGTTGTTCGATGTTCCACCTGATATGCTAGCCGGGCAGTATGCATGCCATGCTTTCTGGTTCGATATCTTTCCCCCAGCGAACGATCACAGTCCCCATCTACGAAAAGCGACGGAGGCTCCCTTGAAACAAGTGAGCTGTTCTGTGCAACATGGAACGTCGAGTTTGCCTTCAAGTCGAGCAGCTGCTCGCTGTACTCGAACAGGAATGTACTTGGGCAACGCTATCCCAGTAAACGCCTAAAACCCGTTTGAGCCTGATCTGATACGATTCCTTCGGGAGCATGCTATGATGTCTATTGGAACATCCGGGGTTGATTTTCAATAGTGTGGGAGTGCTGGGACCAGCGAGCCACCATCTTAGAAGAGGTCATCCATGACATTATTCCATCATCGCCATTGCACTCCAAACATCTTTGCAGCGGCCCTTTTAGGGCTCTTCTCATCTGCGTTCTCCAAGTATATAGTCGGATGTCCCTTCACATACAAGCTCAAGTATTTGTATTCGAGCTCCTTGTCAGTCTTTCCTTTCGTCATATGCAAATTCACGATCCCAACCTCTTTTGGGCCCTCGACGTGGAAATGCATCCTAAAATGCGTCATTCCTAGCTTGTCAACCTCCACGGAATGTGCCAATGGCCTGGCTCTTGCCCACTTATTCGACGTTGGTTCTCCATAAGCTTTGATCTCTTTTGCAGGCCCGAGGAATTCGGTGCATCGTGAGTCTGCTTTCACTCGATCCACAGCGTGGTTGAATTGGCGCGTCTTGCTATCTGCGGCGAAAAGTTCTTGATAGAGGAAGTAGATGACTGTCATCTGCGGTGCTCCCGTTAGTAGGATCGCTAAAGAGAGATGCAGCGTGACAGCGTACAGTTCCCACTGCTCCTGCTGCCACCAAGGCCAGGTTGACTGATTGTTGTGTTGATCGAGCTGCTTTTTCTCGGGTGCTGAGATCGGACCATCTATATCTCCCGTCATCGGTAGTGACAGTCACCGCTTTGCGAGGTATGTTGGTCGAGGCAGTTGGGTTTCCACCAAGACTGCTTTGTGTGGCATAGCCTTGATGAGTACTTGCGGCACATCGTAGAGCTGGTGAGAGTCCGGCAGAATTTGTTGGCCTAGCACGACAGGCCAGCTGGAATGCCCGTGCTGCTGCGGCCATGATATCTTGGGACTCACGGGTTCAATACCGCAAGAACAGCTGGAAGTCTCGGAAAGTGCAAAAAATGTAAAACTTCATGCGCAGACCAGAAATCGAGCCGAGGGCTGATCAAGATGAATGTGCACTTGGTAACGATCAATTTTACTACTAAACCACCGGCGCTAAAAACGGAATAGTGTAGGAATATGATATAGAATAACCATTCAATGATATGAAATTGCCTATTGCGAAGGTCATTATTCTAACTTAAGTACGTGTAAATTTATATCAATTAATACTTCAAAAATTTTAATAAAAATCAAGAATATGGATTCCTGAGCAAATTCAAGAAGCCGTCCCGGAAGATCGCCCTTCGACGAAAACTGCGCACCGCACAGGTTCAGATCGCAAAGCTCGAAACAATCATGGAGGAGCAGAGAATGGAAGTCGAAAAGGTTCAGGCGAAGCTTGAGAATATTCAACGTCCGATTTGTCGTATTAAGGTTGTTTGGACTCTTTACTCCTTTAACAACTTTGGTTGACAGTCCGCTTTACTGTCCAAGTTGCCGAAGTGTGTTTTGGTCTATTCACCCAATCTATGGGTTAGATTGAGTGCCGAAGCCCATAGTGTTTTGGGCTTTAGATGTTTGAGGGAAGGAATATGTTTGTCTTTCACTGTCTGTACCATATTGCAATTGAGAAAGTCCATGAGTTGATCTGTGTCGTCTTCTTCTCCTTCCAATGCGATAGAAGGGCCTAGTCGTCGGTAGAAGTGACCCTCAAAGAGAGAAGGATAGAAGCCAGAAAATTCAAAATCAATGATAGCTCGGATTTATGCGTATCCGTTTGTATGAGAACGTTATGCTGTGAGAGGTCGTTGTGGGAGAACACCAATCTATCATACTGGAACGGTTCAACTTGTCCTCATCGACTCGAGCGGCTCGGGATACTCTGGGTGGGAGGCAGATGAAGCCAGGAGGGGAGACACCGCCCATTCTTGAGGCTGAAAGTGTATGCATCGACTTGATGTGGTCCTGTAGTTCCTTCATGATAGCTGGCTTTAAGCCTTCTTCGAGGTCGGCCATAAGGTCACCTTCGATGTATTCCATGATGATTCAGTGAGCTCTATCAAACTCATACTCACGGTAGACCTTGGGCACAGGAACGGTGCAATGTCTCCTAAGAAATATTAACGCAGCAGCTTCGTTCTTCGATTGTTCAAAGCCGCGTCCTGGACTGATAATTTCCCTCTTAATGTCCCTCTGCAGCTCCTTTTTTCCAAGAGTCCTCTTCATAAACATTCCCGTGCACTTTGAAACGAAATATTTCCGCTATGCCGTGTACGCAAAATATCTGTCTTCCTTTTCCAGCTCCAATATCGCATCCAAGGAGTCTTGAATGCTCGAAGAAGGCAATTTGGATTTAACAACTCATTGAAGATCGGAGATCAGAACAGAAGCGATGGAGCCCCAGGGCGAAAAGGTTACACCAAAATCGAGTGCCACATAGGTACAATGAGTTGACAAAAATTTAATAGAGGCAGGGATAGAACAGTTCTTCAAATTAACCGTTTTATCGACCCGATACTTTGTTTATTTCTCCGCAAGAATTTGAAGCTGTGCAATTTTTCACTTTCCAAAGATCCTGAATATGAATCCTTTCCTTTCTTTTGCTCTTCTCTCCTCTCCAATCTGGCTCTCTTCCATCTTGGAAAGCGTGAGCATATCACCGCCTAGTTTGACCGGTCAGAGGAACTGATATCGTGTCCGATTCCGAAGGAACGTCTGCCGGGTTTCATGATCTAGTTGCTTCTTGTTCGACTGTCAATTTAATCCTATCAAGGCATCAATGACGTTTACTGACTGTTTTCTTCCGCAGAATGGGCATTCTGGCTAAGTCCTTAAGATATCTTTTCCGCAGTAATTGCACTTGACTATTGTTGAAGGCATCTTTGACTGATTTTGGGTTACTAAAAGCCTTGGCGTTGATATATCATAAAGCTCGATGATAGCCGGTAAGAGTGTCGTTGGATTGATGGCGTGTTCAGGACGCGCCTGCAAAGTCCAGCGTGTTCGCGAGCCGTAACTGAATTCCTCATCCTCCTCGTGGAAAGAAACAAAGCCTAGTTCCTGTCAGACAACCTGCGCCTCAGGCTCTCCATCCGCCTATTTGAGCCAATTTCTGGCCCCCTTTTTGCCCCCATTTTCTTTACATTTAGCTTTATTTCAAGAGCAATTCTACATAGATTCTAGGCAGTTGACACAAACATCTCAATCAATTCAATTCGATTCGAGACAAGCATTTCTAGCTAATTCGAGCTATTCTAGCCATTTGCTTGACAGTTCCTCACCTCAACGACCTTCCGCTCCTCCCCTATCCTCCGCCTCCCCACTGAACTCCTCATCCAGATATTCGACCACGTCGGCTTGTTAGATCAACTCTCCCTCGCCTTCGCCTGCAAGCACCTCCTTCAAGTCACTGCGCGGGGTAGAATATAGACTAAAGCTTACAGTGTCAGACCTTCACAGCCATGAACATCTTCGTTGCGCCTTGAGTAGGAATGCTATATCCTCATCTTCATGCCGTTCACTTGACGATTATACGCTTTCCAATCTGTTTTCTAACAAATGACTAGAAAAGCATACACGCAGACGGATGTATCCATACCCATTCGTTTTCGAAGTAACGAAGCACCGTCCGACTCAAGTTGCGAAGTGATAGACCAACAACAGTAGAGGATCCTGCAGAAATGAATATCAGTCAGAATTTGTCGATGTCTTGCACTCTTTGAGGAATATTTCTCCTGAGGCAAGAGAGGAGGAAGGGCAACACGAAGCCTATTCCAAGCCCTGTACATGTTGGCAATGATTCGGATGCAACTAAAACACGACATTTCAAGACGGAAGTAGAGGTGAATGCGACCGTTGAGACCTTGCAGCGGACTAAGCAAAGGACATCAGAGCAGATCACTTGTCGAAGATGAAGAGCACTCCCCCACCGGAGCGTGAGCTGGGCGTTTGGCTTTCCTGCGCCCAACACATCCTGAGCTCACTGAAATCATGCTGCCTTGACCAGCAACCCCTATAAGTGCCATCACACGTACGAATCAAGCACAGAAGCGTGCTCCCAGGAGAAACGCTTACCCACTGACCCCGCTCGATTTCTCGTGGCGGCAAGATGACTTGCTTGTACACTTCATGATGGCCATGGATCCCAGCGGCAGCATTTGTGTGCTTGGAAACAGCGATATCAATAAGACTGTCCTGAAACGAGAGATAGAATGTCTCTTTCATTTGAAAACATCAGATAACTACTTTTCATGTGAAATCACCATAGCAGGCTCTTGTCGTCTTGCCGCTGTTAGGTCTTCCCTACCACGTACATGTCTCCATTGTGATGGTGGAGGGCCTCTTTGGTCTTTGCTAAGGTTGCAACGCCCTTCATCTTTGATCATTAGTAGGGCCATCAGTCGTAGCCCCACCAGCCTCTAATAGGCATATCCAAAAATGTTGTGCGGCACCAGCCTTCCATGTTCGAAAATTAAAAAGCACATGCAGAATTTGGCTCGATGCAGTCATCATGACACTCTCCTTTAAACGACACACAGCAGCAGCTCGGCTTCATCATGGTGTCCCTCACCCGTGGCAAGTCCGGTTCACAGTTCCTTTGCAAGGTCGCAAGCATATCTTCCACGAGGATGTTGTCCGACACCCAAGGGTGGCCCACCTGAAGCCGCCGGTACGTGACAAGGTCTTCATTCATGACCGACCATAGTAGCCCCAATCTTTCATCCCTCGCGACATATACCGCCCGAACGTCTTTTTGACAACCTACGCAGAGAAATCTTTCGGCGTCTTCATCCTCCTCCTCCTCTTCCTCCTCTTCTTCTTTTCCTGATTGTGGCGGCTCTCGAGATTCTCGGAAGGTCCATATTAGCTGCGAATACTGCAGAATCTGGCAGCATGTCCGCCAGCCAAGTCTTAGTTTCTCCGTCCATTGCGTGTTCTGCCGATAGAACATCGCATTTGCGAGTTGCAGTGGGTCGAATGCCTCATGCTCACACCGATGTGATTCGTGATTGCAATGATCTGAGGGATTTCTACCGATCAGAGACGTTATTGAAAGAGTAGAATGAAGCGACGGGTTGGCTCCACAATGTAGAAGACATAACAAAATCGCCACAGCGCCAAACAGGTCTTCTCCCTCGCATCCATGGCTGGCAAGCTGCAACATGACCAAGACCAAAGCGCGGAGAGGAGTCATATGCATTTTTAGACCACAATGTGGTTGTGAGCAACGCCTCACAAAGAGACCGCTGCACGTATTGATATCTGGCGGAGATTCTGCGCGCCAAACGTTTGTGATAACATGGCAGATGACTTGAACGGAAGTATGACAAAACTTGTGCTTCCATTGGAAAGGGATATGCTCTATGCTGTTTGCCAAGAGCTCTTGGATAGTGTCCGAATCAGCATCCCAGCGCCCACAAATGTCAACTTCTTCTCCGGCAAAGCGACTCTGCCCCTTGAAGGCGTCGTCGACTTGATCTGGCGCACAGCAGGAATGATCTTTCAGAATGGCAATCATCAGATTGTCAAGGACGGTATGACCCAGGTCATTGGTGTAGTGCCGCGGAAGTGAGATATAGCAGGTAATAGTGTAGATCATGTCGCAGCAGGCTCTCGAGCCGTCCAGATAACTTGTGGCAAGATGAAACACATCGATATCTTTACTTATCTCTGTATCCAGCTCAAGCAACTCTGAGACCATTGCAGAGTTCCGACTCATGATTGCGAAGCCTAAAGACTCTCTAGCGAGATTGTAGGGATCATTCTTAGCCACTTGAAGAGCTTCCGGTACGGCAGCAGGCAATTGGTCGGTGGGTATGTTGCTGAAGTCATTGTTCTCAAGGGTATTTTTCAGCTTCTCCGAGTATGAAGTCTTCCACCATTCTTGGGGCCATGGTTGATATGTTTGGGGATCAGCGGGATCCATGGTGCCGTGCTCCAGAAGTGAAGGATCAGAGACTTCTTAATAGGGTTGCTGGTCAACATGATCCGCCCAACGACACGAGCCCGAGGGCGTAGACGCGACATTTATCATGTTGTCTTCCATGGCGAGTGATACTTGCCCCTGTGGTGAACGTCCAACCCTGTCGGAAGGTGCGTTCCGAGGATAGGGAATCGGAACATGTTCGATTCCATTTCTCCCGAAGCCGAGAATATCTGCAACCCAATCCCGCGGCCCCTGACCCCAGTACTGGCAGTCTTGAAAGCAAAAAGCCAGAACTGATACAACCATGTGGACATAGTCCTGTGCCTGCGTTAGTACCACCCAGCCTAAGGGCATGGAGTGCTTACGCTTGCTCCTCACGGCTCATCGACGCTATCATTTGCTGACAATTGCCTTCGAGAAACATTCGAGCTCGCTCAACCGAGGTTTTCCAGCAGAGTGCCGATGACAAGGGAGAAGCAATGCTGTTGAGGCTGACGAGAGCGGTCGCATATGGCGTTCCAACTGATACATCACTTGGAGTCGGCGCAGACTGCCCAAATGGAGAGATGTGGTTAAAGGTTTGGCCCATTCAACGTTATTGATGGTTTATAAGGTATGTTCCGGGTCATAAGACTGTTTGCAGTTAACAAAATGACATGTAGGTGTGTCGCAGCGTGCAAGAGGAACTCACAGCTTGCCAAAAGATGACACTAACGGCCTCGAGAGAGCGATATCGTTGGACCTTGTCTCGTTTGCTTGTGCGCCCATCAAGTTTCTCCTGGTCTCCATTTTGGCTTGTCGACGTAGTTTCTATGGTATCAACTTCTTGACCCTTGTACCTGATAATGGCAGATTTGTTCGCGGCCGACAGATGCTGATGTTTTCGGTTCATGGCAAGCTTCTTCGAAGCAGGAATGTTCTTCCTCAAACGCCATTTCTTGTTAATTTGGTATTTGTACTGAGCTTCTCTGGTGAACAGCCCAAGGTTGGCGGGATTTGGTGAAGACTGATAACGCAGTTGACGAGTTCCTTGGTAAACAGTCTAGGGGCAGCGGACTTACGTGGCTTCGAAGCCACACTGCGCTTTCAGGATCTCAATCACGTGGAGCAATTTGTGATCTTGACGAATGTAGAGTCGTTCGATATGAGGCTTGAGAAACTCCCATTTCTCCTCAAATGACAAGCCGGGTGGCATTTCTATCGCGTCGTCGGGTCCAAGTTGGTCCTTGGCGATGTCCCACGATGTAGTAGATCTAGATGAGCAAGGAGAAGCAAAGACAAGACGAAAGAGAGAGGAATGTGCAATGTACGAGCGTTGGTCAGCGCCGAATGGCTGATATTAGAGCTCTACACCATGGAATGGGACGACGGAGAGGAGGAAAAGAGGGAGGAATGGAACACAAGAGCCTTTTCATGCGAAGATAACTTGGAACAGATGGCGAAACCTGGAAGGGAAAAGCGTCACATTTGCCTGGTGGTTTGCCTTGCAGAAGTGGTTACTGCTGCAGGCCAAGAGTGACAAACGGAGACGGGCCAATAGCATCATCGGACCATGCTCGGATCGATACTCGTATCCCTCATGCGTTTCCAACACCTCGCGCCTCGATTGACATTCTGCTGCAGGGTGATCTTGAGACCTCTCATCGCAAACCAGATTTGTCCGGACCGCTCATTTGTCCAGGTGCAACACCAAAGAGCAGGGTCCAATCCTCGTTCTCCCTCAACCGGCCGCCTCGAGCTACTTGCTCCAATCCAGGCCATGGCCAAGCTTGACAAACAGAGAATGACCATTCAGTTGTCAGTCTGGATTGTGTAGAGGCAGGAAGGCCCCTTCAACGAGCTGCAGTTTGCCTATCAAGAAATAGTATGGCTTCGGCCTGGTAACAATTCTGCATCGAGTCACCAGGTGGAGTCGGGGAGCTTGAGCTTCAGTAGCTGGATGCGGTTCCGGTTCTTTCTGCAATGTGCTCAAGACTTCGTGGAGCACGTCCATTCACTGGTCTCTGCATTTGCATATAAAGCCGTCATCCTTCTTCGGTTCCCTATTCAAATGTCCCCCCTTTCTAGCAAAGCTTTATGACTCTTGATTGAAGCCAGTCTTGCCTTGCAATCTGTGTCCAGTCTCTTCATTGCTTTCTTCATCCCGAATCGAGTTCTTCCGTAATGGCTACAGGACATCATAACGGCGTAATGGCGACAGACCAAGGAGCTGCTTCGTACGTAAGGCTGATGACGTTGTCTGATCAGCACTGTGCTAACATCCTTTGCAAGGCCACAACGTTATAACATCCCTCATTCTCGGCCATTTTCCATGCCTAGCGTTTCGGCAAACCTGGTCAGTTCTGCTGACTCGTCTGGGATTGGAAGGCGAAATATTAATCGTCACCCCACACAAGTGCAACACAGTAGCCTTCCTAAGCAAGAGGAGGCTCCTAGTGGGGAATTGGGCTCGCAGCGATCCACGACATATCCTCGCGGAATTGCAGACCATGAGATTCGCGGTACAGGGACGCAATTCGAAGACCGACGGCTTTACCCTGACCGTGTAGGACTGACCGACAACAACACGGGCAACCCAGGCCTCCATCACCATACGAAGCCTCTCGACATCGCTTGGGCATAGCCCATGGCATCATCGAAGTCCCCAAATGTTCCAACGTAAGGCCTATGGAGCGATTTTGCTGGAAACTTCTGCACAGCAACCTGCCGTTTTTTTCGGACCATCTGGCAGTCAGCTATCAACCCGTCGAGTTTCCGGGCATCGCTTCTCTCCTTCGAAAATGTGATCAACGTCCCATGGACCGGTGCCCCAACTCCTCGAATAGGCTTTCTCGCTTATCAATCTTTCCAATAGAATTTGTTCAATTCGCTAAAATCTCTCTGACCGCTGCATGATGAGTAGTCCCGATAGTAGACACACTAGTGACCATATCCCGATCCCAGTCATACAAAGACAGACAGAGACGGGCAAACGAAGAAAAAAGATGTCGAAAAGAGCTCGACACGAAGCGAAAAATAGAAGGCGGTGGTAAAGTAGGATCCCGGCACAAGCACAACCGAACCTTACCTAGTAAACCGAATACCCAATCTTTCGTGGCACTAGGGTCGGTAGATCATCTCCAGGCATGAAATTGAGGATAGGCCGCGTATCTTAGCCTCTGTTTGGCTTTCTGGGTCTGGGTTCGGTCGTGGATGAACATACGAGACCGGCGTAGGGCTTATGTTTACCCTGTCTTGGCAGCATCTTACATAATAGTCTACCTGCGCCGTCTCACCAGACAGTATTGCCATGCCATCCACTTCGAAACCCGAACAACCGACTCTTCCTCATCCATTATCCCGTTCTGAACCAATAGGATTTCTAAAGTCGATCACACCACTGCAGGGAAGCATGCGACATTCTCAGTCTCACCCTAACTACTTAGTTAGCAGCCACGACTCCTTCAAACGCCAAGTCTCCTGGCCCCCTTTCCTCGCACCAGCGTGTCATATAATGACGGCTTACCAAATCCAGACATGCGTGAATTCACTGTTCAACCCACTAAGCCCCAGAAAAACCAGCAGAAACGCCTTTCCCGCTTCTTTAGAGAGGGCCTCTTTCAAAACAGACATGCGGCGTTATAACTTTCCTGTGAGATGAGTTTGTACCCACGTGCCGCGTTGAAACTACGGTATGGGGGTGATGGCTTCTCCGTCCCCGGGTTCTTCGGGGGCTTTGAGGGCTGCGTCTTCGGGAGGGTTGGGTGGTGGATCTCCGTCTGTATCTAGGGGTTTAAGGTCAGGAAGTTCTCCGGGAGGTCTATGTAGTAGATCACCTTCTCCGTTCGCGTCGAGGATCGGATCTTCGAGAGATCTCGGTCGTGCATCTTCGTCCGGAATGATGGAGCTTCTTCTGCATCGGCGCCGGGGCTTCGGCCGGGGACTCCAAGGGGCGCTGGTACTCCGAAGGGGGCGTCTACTTCAAGGGGCTCTGAAAGTCCAAGGGGAACGAGAACTCTTAGGGACGCTGGTACACCGAAGGGGGGGGGGGCTACTCCGAGGGACTCTGAAGGTCCAAGGGGAGCGGCAACTCCAAGGAGAGAAGGGAATTCCAAGAGTGTCAGCAGCAGATACTGCACGGCGCTTGAGAGAGGCGGGATTGGGACCTTGACCACCCTCGAGGGCAGAGACTTCCACTGGATTAGGAGCAGGATTGACATCGCGATTAGGAAAGGGGGCAAGGGGAAACGCAAATACTTTCTTCAACTCACCACGATGCTAAAAGAGAACATGTCGGAGGGTTTGTTGATGCGACCTTCGGCATGAGCTTCCGGACTGCGCCAATTCTGGTTGCCCACTTGTCTACCTCTGATGTTGCTGCCGGGTGGGACGTAGGCTGAGTCTTCGAGATCACCGAGATGGACCTCATCAATGATACTTCCATGGCTGGTTTGGCTCCACTGGACCAAGACGTTATTGGGTTTGATGTCAATGATGTCCTCGCGGTTATCATTAAGGGAGCCGGGTGTATCAAAGAGATCGGGCCAAACGGTATGCACAATCTTGTGATGGTGCAGCTCAGCAAGACCACGCAATGTATCTTTCAGAATCCGTTTCGTGAGTAGCAGAGGCAGGTCTTTTTGAGCAAGAGAGAGCAAATGATCCTTAAGATATTTGTAGACGAACATGGACCTGTCGGGGATTGTGTCTTGCAAAAGACGCAGATAACGATTGCTACCGAGCACCCGTTGCATGTCCCGGTAGTATTTAAAGTCGACCAGGACGTTCTTGATTACGAATTTCTGGTTCCCACATCTGGCACAAAAGTCGTCAGCAAATCTGCCCATAGTAGCAATATAGCTTGTTGGACACCCGCGTTGTGAGATAGACTTGGGAGGGCGGAACTTCCTTCGATTGAAGGACCCGCTCGATGATGTAGTGTCGGCCGGACTGACCTACCAGCTTCTCATTCGTATGTATCGTATATTGCGTTTCATGCTGCGTCAAGTCGTCGTGCGACATCGTGCTAATATGGCGGGGGAGTCCAAGAGCAGATGGAAACACAGTGTAGGCGGATTTTGATGCACTCGTACACGGTGATAACCTGTTCAATGGATCTCTTCTGAGATGGGTTCCATAGTTCAAGACCTACAACTTCAGTCGTCTTTACACTCGCCCCAACCCTCAAAGTGATAGTGGTCGTTCTCCTAGACGTCCCTCAATGTCAGATACGCTGAAGATAAGAAGGCGAATGAACTGGTGCGTAGACGGACGGAGTTGAAGTAGAAGCCCTGTAAAGGCTTTATCAAGGTCGTCGGGGCGAGACGTACCCACGAGCGCGCTGCCGCGCTTACACTCCCTCCAACCAACGACTGCAGGCCAGCCCAATAAGCGCCTCCCTCATTCCTGAACGTGCCTCCTCTTCACCCGAGCTTCCTTCACCCGAGCTTCCTTCACCATACCGAAGACGCTCGATCAACACACTCGTTCATCAAACACTCGGGGGCACGCGTTGCTGCAGCTCTCGGCCGCTGGAGCCTCTTATTCGCTCCATGTGCCATGCCATACCACCCGAACAACACCAGGTCTTCCGATCATGGCCGAGGTGCGATCCTTGTCGACATGGCAGGCATAGAGGTGGAAAGTTTCAGACTGCAGAGTTTTTCATGTGTGTTCGCAGGCTTCACGCCTGCGCTACGCACGAGCTATATCTTGGCGCTGCGTAATGAATATGGACAACGAGAAGGATTGAGGAGCGCAGCAAGCCTCAACACTGTAATTTTCTCTTTTATTGTCGATTTGCGCCGATAGCGAGCTTTGTCTCCGCCGCTGCCCTCGTGGGGTATATTGTCGATCCTCCTTGGTGGCTTACTCAGCATACCCTTGCTTTCTTCTCCCTCCCCAACTTCAGTTCCGCCTCATCTTTTATTTCCTAATTGCTATTTCTATCTTCTGAGATCTTCATCCGTCTAGATTCGAGCCATTCTAAGCCATCCGTGAAATTGCTGTTGCGGCCATGGGCACGTGAACTCCGTCGTTTCCTGAAGATTTTGCTACACGGGAAACCCCTTCCGTCGTTCTCAATTGGGACTGAACTGATGTGGCTGATGAATCTACTGAGCCAGACAATCTGATCAATACGTTGAGGAGCTCAGTACCGCCAGAAGCAGGCGACGAGGCCTATTACCTCGTCATCGTCAGTCCTCCAGCTCACCTTCAGTATCTACCCTTACGGAGATGCCGCTTCCTTGTGTCAAGCGCTGCATTCCATCTCGAAAGAGCGCGCTAATGCTTGAACAGGCGGCCGTCGTCGTCGCATCGCACAACCCTGCAGATATTGGCCCACTTTACCGACATATTGTAGATCACATCTTCGATGGCGATCCTCGAAAGGCCGCAGACGTATCGTCAAAGATCCAAGACGTCCTCACGAAGTCCTGGACCTTGATAGGCATTCCACCCGTCATTACAGCTGTTGCTGCACTCACCAAGGAGGCTGACAGATCATTTCTTGGACAAAGTGTGCTGAATCAGAAATGGTAGGTCTTCTGCTGCTCGCTCAGGCTGCAGCACCGATAGGGAGTCCTCTGCTTGGAATCACCGTGATGACCTTACGAACAGGGCGGACAGTCCAAGCATCGAGCATGGTGGGCCAGTATCAGAGCGAGGTATGGCAATGATGCTACGACTCTATGGTCCAGCACTCCTTCCGAAGATCTTCGACACATGGGGCAGTTTCCGATCCGACGTAGTGTTTCTCGAGGCCTCCATCATCTACGGACTCTACCTCTCCGACCATTCCGTGCTCACAGAAATCCAATCCGAATGCGTCATTGTGGCATCTTTGCTTTGCACTGGGTTTGCCCCACCATCACTTTGGCATCTGCGAGGATTATGCCGACTCCTTGGTGCAAGAGGAAACATTGTAGCAGAGAACAAGCAGATTCTCGATAAAGTGCAGCGTTTCGAGGATGGGATCAAGGAGTGTGTACGGTTCTACAAGATGGAAGATAAAGCGAAGCTTAAGGACTGGCCAGCGGTAGCAGATGTGGAAAAGGAGCTTGATGGATTCGGTAATGATCCATTCTTGAGGTTTCCCGCGCCATGACGTTCCGTCTATCTACTACGAATCAAAAGACGATTTCATAAGCAGCCAAAGGACCCCAGCAATGATACCAACACCCAAACTACCTCGTAAGCACGGGATACGGCGAAATGTCTTGGTCGCTCAAAATTTCCCGACTGCCCTCCGACCCTTCCTTCTCGTACCCTGTCTCAATCTTTGGAAATGGCCCACGGGCGTTTCACTCCCCTTGTTCTTTTCCATCCACCCTCTCTGCTTTTGAAGTCGAGAGGCGGGCACTATTTTCTTTCACTCCATCACCACCTGCACAGTATGCTGTACTTCTCGAAGGATTTCCATGTCGTCCTTCATCTCGCCATCCACATCTGAGGAGCATGATACCTTCCTCTTCTCCTTTCTCTTACAACTGCCAATTGATTCTATAGAAGGCTGTACGGGAGATCTCCTCAATATCTCTTTCCAATCTCAGCTTGTCGATATTAGGGAGTATGGTGAGCAGGTGGAATTCTGACGAGTCGAGGACGCTGTTACCACTTGAATTGATGCTAGTACTGCTGCTACTTTTGCTGTTGTTGTTCTTGCTGCTGCTCCACAGATTGCTGATGCTTTTCCTGATGCTGCTGTTGCTGGATGAGGAGGGTACTGGAACAGTGACGCCAAAACAGATGCGGCAGGTGCAGCGGCCAGTGCTGCTAATGGCGCGCTGGCAGGATTTGGGGAGGCCGGTCAGATCGAAGTTGAGGAAAGACATGCTGGCTGGAATCTAGGTGATAGTCAGTATATGATGATCTGGAGGGCACCAGCTGAGTGAAAGATGGAAAAGAATGTGACTTGCAATTTTGATATAATTTTTTGACGGCTTGAATGATTATGTGTACACCTGGGGGCCTCTGTAGTGCTGTGACGATGTGATTATATAGTGCTGGTAATATGCAACGTTATCGATGCTGATGCTGATGCTGATGCTGATGCTGATGCTGATGCTGGATACCGTATCGTGAAGAACTCATCGTACCGTGCTGAGATGAGAATGATTTGAAGATGGAAAAACAGTCACAATTCCGTCCAAAAGGCAGGAATTTATGTCCCTTGCACCCTTCCCACTGCGCTTGGGGACCTCCCCAGTCCTGACTCTTGAGGACCCCTGGGTTGTCCAAATCAGAGATACAGTCACAACCTTCGAGGTGTCCGTCAAGAGCTCCTTTCCAACAAATAGGACATGAATCTCTAGATCCTCTACTTTCCTAGCTAACCCCAAACCACCATGGTGTGGAAAAGGTGCAAGTCCAAAGGTGCATTGCAGTCCCAACTCTTACCAAAGCTGGCCCCACTGGTATCCACCCGGACGAGTAACACCCGAAACCCAGATCCGAGGATATGGTAGCTGCGTCAACTCGGCCATTTGGAGACAATGTACGGTCCGAAAAAAGAACATTCGGGGGAAATTTCACCTTATGAAGTGCGGCGTGACATGGTTTCCAGGGACCCAAAGGACTCGGGTAGACAAAGTAGAGTAAGATGGAACGACGAATCACAAGCAGTCTACTTGCACCCGAGATTGAGACTAGGGACAAGTTGAAGGATCGGTTGAAAAGAGGGTTGGGAAGGAAATGACGAGCCCCGTGCCAGTGTCTTTGATTTACAACATGTGAGTACCATGAGAGGGTGGTGACGGAGACCGATGCCCGTTAGAGGCGATAGCCGATGCATCGATTCGCTAGGCTTGAGGCGCGGAACTTCCTGGGAGAACGAAGTTATAAGGTCTGGGTGTGAGGTATTTGCGTCTAACAGGACGGAGCGCGATGATGGGAAATGTATGACTCTGTTCGAGCTGCGATTATGAACGGCAGGTCTAGGTCGAGAGGCCACGCTTCTCCGATTCTGAAAAGAAGATGACCATCCTCCACAGCTTCTTGACCAGCACTTCGGCTTCTTCATCCAGTGCCTGCAGAAATAAATTATCAGCAGCGGTCCACGGAAAATTCGAATCATAAGACTCACCCCTTCCAACTGCTCAACCAGTTGCTGCGGCCCACCTCTGCCCCTCAGATGTGACTCCACAACATCCACCAACATCTGCTCCTGAACACCCAGATATTCCATGATCTTTTTCTCCACAAAGGGTTTGAGCTGGTCAGCAATAACAGCCTCGTCCACAAAATCCCACTTGATTTCCCATCTCCACAATCCATCCTTGTCCGTTGGTATATCCTGGGCGAGCTGTCTAGCGGCCTGTGCTCGTTCCTCCTCGGTAAGGCCGGCAGCTTCAGCCGCATTGTCGAATTTGATGGGAATGAGTGTCCTCTTCTCTTTACTCTCATCTTCCACCTCGTCTTCGAGAAGACCTTCAACTTCAAAGGCTGTTCGACGAGGTTGAGTAGCTGTCTGTACTTTCTGCGCAGCTGCACCGAAGCTGAGCTTGAACCTTTGTGGCTCACGAGCAGGCACTTTATCCTCCATCTCGTCGGCTTGACGGTTTAGGAAGTCGTCCGCCATCATACCAGCCCGCTCGCGGTGTTGATAGTCGCGTGCCAGATCCCTGTTCTCAGCTGCTCGGTCGGCATCGTCCATGGTGGCCTCTCGACTGCGAAAGGCAGCCCGATTTCTGATCCACGTACTTCGATCATGATAATACTCTTCTGCTTTGCGACTCGATTCAATATCATCGTTCCACTCTTTCAATCGGGTAGCCATCGCTTCTTTTTCCTTGTCGGTCTTTCCATCTTCCTCCTTATCACGATTCTTTTCTCGCTCTACAGCTGCTGTTCGAGATCTCTCCCTATTCAGCCACCTTCGTTCTTGGTCGAGGTATTGTTTTTCGAGCTCAGCGTCTTTCTTCCCTTTCCTCCTTCGCTCAAGTTCCTCATCACTAGCTTCGCTATCCTCGTCTTCGAGATCGGCCCAACCAGCTGCTGCCCCATTTATGCCAGTACCATTGACGAAAGAAACGCCTTTTTGGTAATCGCGAGGTATCTGTTGACCGAAAGCTTTCGGTCCGGATGGAGCGTTAAGAGGACGATCTCTCGGTCCAACTGGAATGCCATTGGCTCCACCAGCAGGACCACTCGGCGCAGATATAGGAGGAGATGCCAGTCTGCTCGGCCGTGGTCCGTTCAAGCTTCTCGCTCGCTCGAGAGACTCGAGCTCTTCTTCCCTCTTCAATCGCTCCAGATCTCTGCGAGTGCTTCTGTCTCGAAAGGCAGTGATTTCTCTCGCAACTGTCTCACGCATCTCGGCGGGTATGTCGGAAAGCTCATCGTCAACGGTAATAGGAATAGTGACAATCTCGGCATTTGATCCATCCGGTAGTCCATTATCCATGTTGAAATCCCCATCCCGGTCGATTCCTGACATCTCATCTTTCGGTATGGGCACTGACGGATGTTGGAGATCAGACAAGACAGCTTGAAGAGCGCTTCGGGCATGATCTAACCGCATATGAGTTTGTGCAGGGTCTGGTCCTCTGGAATCTTCCCATTGCTGTACGTAATTCAGAGAATTGTCGTCGACAATGATCTAAAACAAATTAGCATAGCTCAATCATTAATCCAAAACTCCAAACTGACCAGCAATCTCGCTATCTCAATCTCCTCATCATCCTCCGATTTGACTTCTTTCGGCACCTGTCTCTTCAGAGGAATCTCAACGTCCCTTAGTACTTCAACGGCAGTACTAAGGCTTTCGGGGTCCTCATACTCTGCAAAACCAAATTTGCACGCTTTGTTATCTGCATCCGTTGCGCGAGTCCACCTTCGTAGATTACCAGCCGCTCGCAGTATCCGCTCAATGCCATCATCACCCCCTGCTCCTTCTGTGATACCACCGACAAAGACAGTGCGTATGACCTCTTCTTTCGAAGGAGGTATAAGCTGTACCATAGGTTCTCGGCCCATCGGTCGTGAATCTGTGCTTGGACCAGAGCCTAATCCTGGTCTCCGTCCTCCTCTGTCTCGATCATCACGGCCACCTAGCAGATCTGAGGGTTTCGAAGGACCCGAAGTACCTAATCGAATGACTGGCGCTGAGAAGTTAATATGAGGCATGTTCGCAGGCATTTGGAAGGTTGCAGGGAAGCCGCTCGGTGCGCCAGGTTGTTGCGAGTTGCCCTGTTGCACGCCTGGTGGCGCAGATGTGCCAGGAGCAGCCATGCCTGGCGGAGGCCCTGGGAACAGGTCAGCAATAATCTTGTGGTTCGAATTGGTGGTTAATCTACCCATTCCGGGTGGTGCGCCTGGGAAGCTGCCATAATCTGCAGGACGACCATACGGTGAGGGTTCTGGCTCTGCGTCAGTAAAGGCAATTTTGCTTCGATCGAGACTCACGTTGATATGAATTGTACATGATAACCTATGGGTTCAAACGTGCGTGGTGATTGCTGCAATATCTGGGTTTGCATTCAGGGAGAAAGGGCCGCCTCCGACGCCGCAGAGGCAGAGGCAGAGAAGCACGTGTCACTTGTCGCAGGAGAGTACACTGGAACGGAAAACTTTAGATAGTAGGTTTGGCTGATATCCGCATTACTTTGGGTTTGATATGTCGCAGGGTATCTTTCACTGTCTCCGCAGGTGCTCAATTTGGGAGGACAGGCTTGGCATATCA
>JAABUK010003116.1_pt1 | contig 28451 bp, 14 predicted proteins | sample 5559141 | NCBI WGS metagenome assembly JAABUK01 (sample SAMN10711869, study PRJNA513367) | rock metagenome | isolation source: Antarctica rocks | place: Antarctica: Victoria Land, Pudding Butte nord | collected 2016-01-03
GGGATAGCTTCAAAGAACTGATTTTAAATTCACAACATCAGTATGACGTGGAATGTTTGGAAATCAAAAACCGAGTCTTACATCCGAGGAAACTTCTCTACATAGAAACCTTCATGCGCGAATCTGGGAAGTGCTTGGACGTGGTCAGGATGCCCAGTGCACCAGCAACCACGCGACATCATCTTACATCAGGACAGGTTCGAGTAGAATGGGTCTGTCAAACTCGAAGAGGCACTGTATGATCTTCAGCTTGATCTACAGGCGGAGCCGCCAGAGTCAAGGCTCCTGTGTTATTGCCAGGAACGGACGTCATCAGGAATAGAGCTGGGTTTTTGCCTTGGTCTTTGCTGTGGTCGCTTGGACTCTTTTCCACTCAGCTAACTCCAGATGGGCCTCGTAGCCGCTGTGTAGAGATGAAGGATGTTGTCATGAGGATTGATGAAAAGTCGTTGGTGAGAAGGTAAATTTCTCTCGCCACAGAACTGGATGTTCTCCGGCAGCAAACCAAGTAAGGAGTTCAGGCGAATGCCTGCCTGCTTGTTCAGGATGCAGTTAGAGTACACGCTTGCTGTGGGCGTGAAGGCGTAATATTTTGCAAAGGGAACGAGAGAGGAGAAGAAGTAAACGTGATTTGCTATTGATGAGATTGAGAGTCGGAAGAAATTCAGGGTAAGAGGGTTTTTTGCCTCAAGGTCCAGGCGATATATACACGCTAAGCCATTTCTGCTCGACCTAAGCTGAGGTCAGTGTCGAATTCGTAGCTTCGAGCTCTTGAAGAATAGGAATACTTATACTATGGGCTTATCTTCTCTTAGGTAGATTCCGTTAACGTCTCGGAGGACTATCCTTAGAATGTCACGTAACGCTTCCGACTTAATGTTAACGAAGAATGTAGGATCTATGGTCTTCTTATCTAGGGTAATATATTTTTAGTAACGAAGAGCTGTGTAGAGGTCGATATATTTACTAATCTTAACACGAATTACGAATACGTACTCGTCTAGCTCATTAACTTCCCCCGATAACGTTATGGACTTAACGACCTTATACTTATACTCCTTCTTATCCTAGCTACGGGGCGGTGATATTAGCTTTTTTGGACTTGCACTTCGCAGGGGACGTATATTTCGTTAACCCTCTTGAACTCCGGCTTCGAGGCCCTCGCTCGTGAAGTTTTCTTGTCTCCTTCTTTCTCTTCAGTACTCGCCGGCTGATTAGCTCCTGCGGCAGCCGGTACGGTCTAGATCGCTTAAGCAGCTTTTAATAAGTCCACAAACAATTGGACGTGTTCCGAGCTGAGAGTATGCTTGTATGCGGGTAGTTGAGGGCTGCTCGGGGGTGTTTGCGGCCCTGGAGAGACAGGCAGCTTCTGAACGACATCGGTTGGCGCCATGATCTAGGGTATGGGATGGACGTTCGGGGAAGAGTTGTGCAGAAGATAGTATGACCGTTGAAGGACAATAAGTCGTGTTTGCGTGGGACTCTTTCAGCACCCTTGACGCGGCGGGGCAATTGGAGAAATGTGAGCTAACGGAGTATGCAATGAAGAGCTCCAACCAGAGCTGGGAAGAACTTATATATTCACGTTTCGAGAGCTAGAGCAATGGGACCCCTCTCCTCCTGGATAGCTCGGAAGAATCCTGCACGTATTCCATTCCCTTCTTGACGCTGGAAACAACCAAGCCAACCTTGCCATTTCCATGCATGAATGCATAGCGCTCGATTGACCGTCTAAATTGAAGTGGAGAGTGGGAAGAAGGTGCAATGGTGGGAATGTAATAGACGCTTGTACAGCACCTTCCCGTGTTGATGCAGGAGATCGCCAGGTCAATGGTATTGCGATTCCATCTTGCACAGGGTTGACGGAAATTGGTGATGTCTTTCCCCCGGCGTCAAGAACGGATTTGAGCAAATCAAACTTTGATTGAGCCACGTTGCGCACGACTGGTAACGGTACGCTAACTTTATAGCAACTAGTGATAAAACTTTATTCTAACTTCTATCCAACTTCTGTCCAACTCCAGTCCAACTTCTGTCCAACTTCTGTCCAATATCTATCTACCTTTAGTCCAACTTTGATTGAGCTCCCATTCAACTCCTGTCCATCTTTGCTCCCCATTTGTGTGGCTTTCCTCTGCAGTCTTTCCGTTCCTGATTTGTATTCAGCTCTGATGGAATCGCCCTACGTTACGTTCCGCACGCAAGACAGGGGCGACTTTAGTTGGAATGACGGCTATGAGAGGTCGACAGATGTCGAGGTTGAGACGCTTCTCCGACAAACTCGCAACGCTCTGAGCTCGCTTGAAGCCGAGTACGAAAAGCGGCGGCTTGGAAAACAATGTGCTAATCCCAGTGCAATCAACGATTGTTGCGGGAAGCTTCTGAAGGACGTTGAAAAGCTCAAAGTCTTGGAACGCCTCGACGGCCGCGGCTCTAGGCTCGTCCATTGCGCAGTTCAGACCCTGACGAACCCGCAAACCACTCGCGACTCCAAAATCTATCAATGCTTTCTGACCGATATTCTCCGCCACGCAGGTCCTGAACTTGTCGTGCTGTGCTCCTCGAGCCTTGGAAAACAGAGAGTCGCCAATCTGATAACCCAAGATAGGATCGCTCTAATCCGCTACATCCGAGAGAATAAGGTTCTCTTGCAATGCCCCGCTCTAGAGTTTCTTGTTGAAGGCCATAGGATACCCTCTGTGAATGGTTCGTAGGGCGTCATCATTGTCAGGCATAGATACTAATTTCCGCAGATCTACGACTGACACATCAAGGAGCAGGTCGACCTGAAAGGCGCGCCCATATTGACCACGATGAAGGCGCGTGACATACCCTCCCCTTATCTTAATACGACTGATCCGTAGCAGAGCATACAATGCCAAGTAGCCACGGGACGGATGCTCAATTAGCGGTCGCTGGCAAACAACTTCATTACCTCGAAGGTCCTCAGACTCTTCCCTGGTTATTGTGCATGTCTAATTCGGAGCAGGCCAACAGCCATCGCCAGGTATAAATATAACCAAAGAGGATAACCAACAAATCATCACTGGAGGACAGCAGCAGCCCGAAGGTGTGCAAAGAACTCTTCACGGAACGGACAGGCAAGATTGACGCTCTCTAGTCCCCGATTACCAAGGTCTCGTTACTGCTCAAATTCCAACATACGCAACAGGTGCGCAATATAAATATTGCCTCTCATCGTCAACCTGAGCTAAAACATGACGGTCAATAGATGCGCTTGCTTCTTCGATGCAGTTTACGATGCTGCCACTTACTGCGGAAGGTGCTGAAGTCATTCTCGCACACGTCAGAGGAGACCTTGGTGAGAGGCTGAGTATAACACTCCCGCGTTCACATGAATGCTTGCCATATATGACGATCCCACACGAGATGTGCGTCAATATTATGTGCCAACACACTTGGTAGACTAGAAAACGTCAAGCTTTCCCGGGTCCTTTGATGTGCTTCACCTCCGCCTCTAACATCCACCAACAGTAATAACCAGGCTCCAGGAACACCAGGAACACTTCTTCCTTGGCGTTTGGATTTGTATGATATGTGCGAACATTTTGATTGCCATGGAAAATCTTGACTGTCCCATCGCCGCTTTTCATTTTGATAACAATTGCCGTAGTGTGCTTGTAGGGTCCCCGCGCCACAACTGGATTGCCTGATTTCCAGCCCTCAACTTCGCCATCGAAACCGGTCTAATTTGCGATTAGCCTCCCTGTAATCTCTATTCGGACGAGAATGGAGGCCGAAATACCACTGCTTTATACTTCCCATTAAGCTTGTTATTATCCTCTGCGCAATCTTGAACGTCCACCGTTTGCAAAGCCTGCGCCATCGCTGCGTCGAGCACTACGCGAGAGTGGAGCAGGTCGCTCTCTTTTGGCGCACCGTTTGTGATGGTTGTTGCGTAGGTGTATTTGATGAGTAGTAGAAGTGATCGCGTACGACGCCTAGCGAGGACCGTGCCAGGTTGGGGATGCTCCTTCGAAAGGGAGAATACCACAGCGAGAGTGGCTGTTGCCTAGAGAATGTGAGCAGAGGTGCAGACGTCCTAGTGCGAAAAGGCTCTTCTCCGACTCACCTTGATGGTTGTAAGTTGTTCAAGACAGGCGACGGTGGAAAGCCGAAGGAGGTGGAGTCGAGGTTTGGAATGTTGAGGGATTTTGCGCCTTTTGATATTACATGCTGCAAGCGACAAACGAAATGATGTAGACGTAAAGGCGCGGGGCGAAAGTAGGATACGAAATAACCTCGGCGTTGGTGCCCGAGGCTTTGTAGTGGGGCGGAGGTCACATGCAGTGGACCGCTTCATGTCGGTCTTCTATCACTCAATTTAAGGGAATTCCTCTCACGACGAAATTGCTAGGTTCTCTTTCATCGTGCGAAAACCTTCAGCTTAAGCTTCGACTGCAATGAATCAAATGTATAGATAAGGCTTTGCTACCAATTTCTTCATCTAGTCCGCCACGCGAACCGGGAAGGAGTTGCCCAGTCTTCCTTTAATTGTTCCTAGTGAATTGTTCAGTTTCATGGAATTCTCATCACGTGATTGATCTTGTGCCCCATTCCTTTCGTGTTCTATTATTGATCTAATATCGTAATCGTACACCGGTGGATTGGACTTATGAGACCAAGTACTATCTCTGCCAGAGCTGAGTAAAGAGGAGTTTATGGATGGGAGTGCATTCCTCGCAGGAATGAAGTATCAACGACCAAAACACTACCTTCAAAGTCTAAACCCGGTCGAAGTAGCGGAGCCCGAACGAGCGTCACTGCGGTGACAAAGGCTTCTTGAAGATATGCGAAGCTAAAACCTTCGGTGATGTCGGCAATTGCAGAAGATATCTGGGTGGGCAGTCTAAGAGACGGATTCTTTGATAGCTTTGATCTACAGATACGTATCAGCAAAGCAGGCAATAAGGGCCGCGAGTGCTAGGTACGAACCTCCAGTATTCGCAGTAATGGATTCTTTCTGGTGTTGCGGGAAGCGCAAAGTGATATTTCCTGTCGAATCGACTCGGACGCTTGGAGATCCCTGCGTCGAAGTCTGTCCACTGAAGAGACGCGAGTCAACGCTGCGGGTCATTCGGAACCGCGCTGGGGACTGAACATACAATAATTGGTGCTTCCGATCATCATGATACCATCGTTCCCCTCCAACCCATCCACTTCATCAAGAAAAAAGCTCTTGACATCGTCGGACACCAGACTGTCGATATCCTCAAAGACGAGGAGGCAGGGGGCTGTCTCCCGTGCTTTGTCGAATATAGAGCGAACGTCGTCCTGATCGCAGGACTTTCCCAGGGATTTGACATATAGAGTCGGTATGGGGTGTGACCGGGAAGCGAGAGAGCGCATCAAAGCCCTCGCTGCTGCTTTTATTGGTCGTGTTGAAAATATCACATGACACAAGCTGGCTCTAGTTAGATTGACGCTGCATTTATCCTGCGCTGCATCATCTAGATGCTTAGCTTTCTGGGGAGCAGATCGCGCAGATGGTCCCGCTGATACCGCGGCAGGACGTCATTTGGAACTTGCAGCAAAATGGTGGCAGGGCTTTTGTGATGGAGAGGGTGCTGGGGAGGTAGGACGCTTAGATACGAGTTCCTACCTCTCTCTTGGGTCGAGTGAACCGTCGACGGAAGCGCCGAGGGGTTTGAGCGAGCGCTTGCTGACAGGACCATTACATTACGGATACCGTCGACGTTCCAATCTCACATCCTCACCGCTTCAATGCCCAGCACATCTGGAGCTCCCCCACTCAAGAACAGCCAGAGCATGAGGATCTAATTAAGCGATATACACCTACAGAGAAGCTGTCAAGTCCACCGTCAACGCCATATAAAGGCGCGGGCGCATGGTGGCAACCGGGATGGGGTAACAAGGAGAGTGAGCGGCGGGGTTTACTGCAGAGGCATACGAAGAAGGTCGTCGTTGAGTGCGGAAAGGAAGATGGAGAGCAGGGAGAGGGAAAGCCGAATTGATGAAAACAATGGAGAGTGTGTGGCATTGGAATGGCACCTGTAAGATCAAGGCACAAAGACACCATTAATTACTTCTGATATCTACACATTTGGCTTTCCATCCAGGATTGCCATGTCGCTCAAAGAACTCCATACCTTAACAGCAATAATCGCCATGCGGCTGGCTGAAGACCACGTATCAAATGACCCAACTCATCCAATGGAAACCAATCGAAATAGAACCGTTGCCTCCAAAACTCTCTTGAGACTGCCTGAGAATGTCTGGCCTCTTGCTTTTGAAATTTCAGCACTACTGACCTGCAGCACGCTGATTCCTTGGCTTCTTCGACGCTCGCTCGGTTGAAATGTCTTGCCGCTCCATTGGCTCCAAGTGCATCCTCTGTGGCGGCGTCTCTCTCCAGGCTAAGAGCGCACTCTCTCGTCTTATTCCAATTTGTTCAGCCACTTCCGTTTGTTGAATGAGTCGTGTCGTATGTGGGCTCTCCGGATGCGACGAAAGATATCCCCGTTGCTCGGAAACCGGGCACTCAAAAGATTGTCTCGTATTGCAGCCCTGAGTTCCAGGTTGGGATCTATCGTCACGTCACTAAAGGAGATCAACATGTCACAGGAGTATCTCACCGTCTCTGTACAGGTCAACGACCTACCACCCACCGGTCGAGGTATTACAGATCTTGGCCGCTTCTAATTCCTCTCTCCCCCGTAAACAGGCGATGAGATCGACCGGGTCGAAGTCTGGAGGACCTTGCAGGTCGTCCTCGACATAATTGTACAGGTGCTGGGGCAAAGTGTGTGGTGCAATCAATGCCGGTAGATGGCTTCGCGAGTCCAGCCGATCAAATGTTCCCGAATTGAAGTGCTTCACCATACTCGTTACCACCCTCCGGTCAATCTGGTATGATCCGTTGACAGTGAGCTTTTCGACAGAGACCTTCACAGATATAAAAACCGCCCGATTTTGCTCGCGGAGCAAGTCCTCATTCAATTCGGGTTGCATGTTGGTGGTATTGTGAAAGAACTTCTGAGTATAGTTGTGATCCAGACACCATCAATAGGCCGACACCTTTAACCGTTACTCTGGCTCCTCTGATCATCACCTGGCTCTGTTTAAGCAAATAATGCATTAGGAGCACTGTCAGGGTTAGTGGATTGTGTAGGGAAGCTAAAAATGGATGCTGGAGGGGGAGCTAAAGGCATGGCGAGGTGGAGCCAGAAGTGGATGCTTGGGCCAGAATTGGATACCCCGCGAGAGGAAGGATTGAATAATACGACGAAAAGGCGAAGATTACGAAGGCACGGATTAGCCCGGACAGCTGGATCCTATGGGAGAGACGCGTTCATAGTCAAAGCTGCAGAAACCTAATCCGCGACTTGCTTCTACAAGTCCGATATGGCACAATCCACCAGCACGTCGCAATCGCGCCCGAATCTTAGGCTCAACGTAAGTAGAGGGCCGAAACCCGCGACAGAAAATAGAAGGACCGACCGTCCCCGAAGAAAATGGAAGGTAATTTAACACGAGGAAATCCAAAAAGGAAAGGAGCTCCGCCTCCAGAATTGGGCGAAGCGGCGCGAACGACTCGACGAACTATCTACTTTGAACCCGGGAATCTCGAAAGCACTAGACATCAAAGAATGCCTGCTAGAGGAAAGCTTGCTGTCAAAGAAAACCATATAAAGGGGCTAGTGGAGACACCGGACCCATCTGAGATAAACTTTAACGAAATGGTGAAGGATGTAGAAGATGTAATACGGGCGCTGCAATACTGAGAACGAAGCACTTTTATAGAGAGAGGAGGAAAGCGAGAAGGGAAGTAGGAGTAGATACTTGTTCTACTTTATTAATTCAAGCGGAGACAGAAATAAAGTAACTAAGCCGCGCTATTACTATGTGCCAAATTATGCGTGTAATACCCTTATGTTCTTAGACTTTATAGTTCCTCCTTAGGGTCTTCGTAATTTTCGAATCGCCGTATTAATTCCTGAATACTATACTGCGAGACCGTAACCACCGTATATAATCGCTCTAAGTGGGCCTCTTCGAGGATAGTAGTCGGTGCTATTAACTTCAGTCGTTTATTATTATCCCGCGCGATAAAGCGGGAGACGGACGGTAGCCGTAGGGTAGTAGTTATGGAGAGCTTATCGCGAGAATTAACGTGGCGCTTACGAAACCTACTATTTCCGGTGGGCGAAAGCACCGCGAATGTACGCTCCTTAGTACTCCTTCGTTTGCTAAAGATAAAGCGTAAAGCCTACGCTAAGGAGATAGCTCCCTCCCGGCCTTATTGCCTAAAAATATATATGAGCGACTGGGGTTCGGCGGTACCCGAAGGCGGTATATAAGGGATAAGAGCTATTTGCGCGCTTCCTACCGGTGAGACCGGCGAGACCGATACCGCCGGTAACGGCGTCGATCCCCGTAGAGAGGGAATCGGTCTAATAGTATTATCAGGATTTAGCCCGCCATCGTGTCCTTGCTCTAGAACCACGTCTTCGCCTATATCGGGTACGTCTAACGTCGGTAAAAGGTAATGGCCCGCTGGCTGCGTTTCGGAATCGGATATATAAAAGTTTTCCTCTTAATACCTACGGTGGCCGTCTTAAAAGGCCTTAAATAACGGTTATTAGTTTAAGTCGTCTTCTTCCGAACCGAAGAATACGCGAAAGAAGTCCCGTTTAACGGTAAAGGAAATTAGATAACGCTTAAGGAGGGTATTATAAGAAGTCGAGTAGATATATTTAAGAAAGAGGCTTTCCTCGTCTATTTAAAAAGAACGCTCCTACGGCCTACCGTATCGATTAAAGATATCCGATCCACAGCCCTTATAATCCGAGGTTAATACCGGAGCTACTAGCTCTTTTTTAACGTACGGTACGTCGTTAAAGAGTTAATAATTAAGAAGTACTATTTAACGTATCCGGTCCGGATTAATCGCGTAATACTTAGAAGGTAGGATATTCCGTACGTAGTCCTCGATTACCTTAGCGTCCGCCGCTATACGATCGCGGTATAAATAACGGATTCGTCGGTAGCCGTTCTCTAACGCCAGTGACCAGAGCTCGTATTATCGTCGCGGCTGCCGCCCTTCGTATAAAGCGCTCTACTTCGTCTTATCTCTCCGCGGCGATTAACCGTTTATAACGGGAAAGTAGCGGAGAGTAAAGAGCTAGAGTTAACGATACGATAACTATAAAGAACGACCGGAAGGCGAAGTTCGATCCTCGAAGGTATATTTACTCGTTTATACCTTTACCTTCGTCTATCCGCTATAGAGGGCGCTGAAATACTAAGATATAGAGCCTTTATACTTACCCGGTAGTAGTTCCTTTAAAATCCTTACGGGAGGCTCGAGGTATTTCGTATCTTTAAGAAAGGTATAGATAAATAGGATTATATACTCTATCGAGTAAATACGGTTAAAGATCCGTGATCGTTAATCGTCAGTTATAACCGCCGGGAGGACGTCGCTAGCGAGTATTTTAATCTGAATATAGGCGCGGTCTTCCGACGATAGCGAGGGATAACGGCCCTATAGTATTATAACCGTATTAATATCGAGTCGTAGATAGTCTACCTCCTTATCCCCGACGATTAATATCTACGTATTCTTAATCCGACGTAAGTAGCGGGTTATTTCCTTACGTTAATTATTAGAGAACGATATAATACGGAGACGAAGCTCGTACCTTAGGGTAGTATAAATCCAGAAGTCGCGTAAAAGTTCCCGGCTATAATACTAGCCATAGACCTACGAACGGGATCAGGGCGTCTAGGCTCTCTATAAACTTCTCCGGGAGTACTTTTAACCGTAGGAGGTATCTCTATATATTTTTCGAAAGCCTAGCGAGTTATTTCCGCCTTCTCGTGGTATCGCTACGTAAGGTAGAGATCCGTATTTAACGGACGATATCTCCATCGTAATACTTGGTGGAATTTACCGCGTATCCCCGTAGGACGTCTTTAACCTAGGGGCTAAGGTCTGAATTCTATTAACGAGTATCTCCTCTAAGGAAGGTTAACTCTCCTACCTCTAGAATAAAGATCTACTACCTACTATTTATTCTCGTCTCCCGTAAAAAACTTCCGCGCCGCTTTTAGGCGGTATCTTCCGTATAAGTAAACTATAGGATACTCGGGATTTAAGCGTAGCGGCTCCCCTCCTGGGTAGAGATCTCGGGGTACCGTAGACCGAGATATTAGCGTAGGAACGTAATATTCGGGATCTAAGCGTAAATAACCCTCCGAGCGAAAGAAGTCGAGTAGTATCGTAACGTTCTTCTCGTTAAATTAACGCGGGTTATTAAGAAGCTCTTTATAATAGATTTTATCGAGGGCTATTTTAACCGAACCGTAAAACGTTCGGCTCTTCTCTCGAAATATCTATAGGTCGTTAGATAATAGATTATTTATAATAAAGTATATATAGGCTTTAAGATACCTTCTAGTTCGACGGTACTTACGAATAATTATTAGTTAGAGGATAACCCGAGCTATATCTAGAGCCGATAGTATCTATAAGGGACGTAGGAAAGGCGTAGGTACGATATTCTCTCTTCTCTAATCCCTTCCCTTCGTTATAATATAATTATTACTTCCCTAAACTATTTATCCTTTCTTATTTATCCCGGTAGCTTTCTCTCTTTCTAAAGCTATTATAGTCTTGATTCCTCTTATTCCTCCTCTCTACTCTTGAGTATACTTTGGTCCTATCTATTCTTTTTTCGTATTATAGGCTCTAGAAATAACTGCCCCTTATCTAGTTTTAGATACCCTCCAGTTTTGGATACCCTTATCCAATACTGGCTCCTTTATTACTAGCCCAGTGTCGGCTACCTTTCTCTAGTACTAATTCCAAAATCAAAGAGAGAGGTATTATAAAATAAATAAGGCGTTGTTAGTTTTAGGACGAACTTATTCATTTCCCTCTTACGTCGTTAATATCCTCGACTTTCCTAAATAGAGATAGACGTACCTCTAACTTATACTATTACCGTAGGCGGTAGTATTATTCTCTTACTCTTTATTTATTCTACCTCCTATTTAACCCGGTTCCTCGGGCCTTATCGGACGTTAATACGGAAGTATTTCCTGCTCCTTACGCTCGTGGGGCGATACGGCTTCTTTAGGCCGTGGACCTTCGCGTAGGTATCGCTCTAGCTGGTCTACCTCGTCGTTAATATCTTCTATATTAGTTTTAGGGTGTCGACTATAAAGGAAGCGAGCGTTCGAGCGGGCTATTTATCGCTGATTAATATAATACCGGCCTACTTTAGATTTTACTTTAACTTTATTTATAATATATTAGGCGTCTTATTAACCACGTACCGTCTCTTCCACGTATTTATAGGGACTATATCTATTCTTTTTAAGTTACTCTACGTCCTAATTTATACGGCTAGTAAGCCGAGCTTTAAAGTAGGCGAGTTATAATAGATATTTAGATTAATCGTAAGCGTCGCTGCGTTTAATAAGAGTGCTTTACTGATTTTCCTCTTAGGTAATCGTATATATAGCCTCGTTACTCCTCCTATCGCCGCGCTTATTTCGGCTACCGTCGTATAAAGTATTCCTTCGTTATTACTAGGTATTAACGGTCGTCGTCGCTTACGCCCTTTAGAGATATATTCCTTCTTAGTCGAAGCTTCCCCGTATTTACCTACTTACCTCTAATTATATATTTATAACTACGTTCGTATTAGAGTATCTTACTATTCTATATCGAAATATTATTATCGGTCGTAGCTACTCGCGAGCCTTAATTACGAGGTATAATTATACTATCCGAATAATTATCTACCCCGCTAGATCCTAGAAGGTTAGAGCCGGATAGTATATTAATATATAAATTCCGTTAATCGATCCTTTTACTTCTTTATAAAGTTATCCGTTTATTATCGTATCGTAGAGAGACGGATAGCCGGCCTCCCTCGAGGTCTTAATAGAGCTACGGAGCGGCTTTACGCGAAGACTCCTAGATTACGCCGATGACTATTAAGAAGATAATAAATTACGTATAGAGCTGCACGACGAATTTAAAAGGAGGGCCTTTAGCTTCGCTAGGAACTATTTAAGTTAGCCCGAACTATCCGATTTCCGGATTACGTTTATTAATAGGCCTTATAGCTCGACCGCTCCTGCCGGCGAGTATAGTAAAGTAGTAATAATCGCCAGCGGCTTTAGTATCGCGGTATAGCTACCGTTATTAAAGGAGTTAATATAAGGATTTAACCGTGCTAACGTACGGACGCGTAATATCCATTTAGTGTGGTAGTTATAAAATCTCGGTTTACCGGCCTTTTGTTTCCTTGGCGACGATATCCTTTAACTATAGTAGGTAACGAGTACCCGGTAAATAATTTACTTAATAGGGCGCTGAAGGAGGACACCTTGGACTATAGCTATATGAGTGAACGGGTATCCTCCGAGTCCGCGATACTTAGGCTGATTAAGCCGTGCTAGATATTACGTATTTCGATCTTCTTCGTTAATACGCGCTTAGATCTAGACCCTTAATATTTAGGAAAGTATTAACGCGTCGCCTACCGTAGCGGAGAGGTAGACCTTCCCAGCCTACTACGGGATTAAATCGGTTCGGGAACTAGCTATAGGATAGGAAGGACTTTAATTACGGGTTTATAGGTAATCTTTTAGGGAGAACTCCGAACTAATAACGCTTATAGTTTTAACGAACGAGAATATTCGCGATGAGGTACGGAACCTGGTTAGGCCACGTCTCTAAGAGGATACGGAATTATTAGAACTCGAATACCAGCCCGCGGAGAGGCGACGACGTTTATGGCCTTCTATTTGGAGGCCTAAAAGTATCCCGTAGTATTTAAGCTTATTAGATAGAGTCTCTTATTAGATTAGAATCTTCGTACTATATAGAAATAATTAAATATCAAAGCTCCGTGCCGATGAAATAGTATCCAGAATCGCTAGTATCTTCCGTATCTATAATTGGAGCTGGGCTACTATACTTACTTCATAGGAATAATCTATATATAACGCATATCTATTTCTAAATACTCAAGTATCTATTTTTGGCTTGTAGAGCTCAAAGTAAGATATATTATAAAATACTCCTAATTTTCCTACCTTCCGCTTTATTCTCAAGTTCTCCAAAATATCTAGCGACGGAAGGCCCATTACCCAAACCTGGGGTTTTCAGGCGAGGCTTAAGAATGGTAAGGCTAATGATGAAGGAGTAATAAGGCACGTTAACCCGGATACCTCGATAACGTCGTCTCCTCCTCTAGTCTCCGAGAACCGTAAAAAGATAAATAACCCTATGAAATCATGGTTTCCTAAACTAAACCACGAGGGGAATAATATCACGGTTCTAAGCGTGCCGAAAGACGAGAAGCTTGCTAGGACGTTTCCTAATCGATCTTATCACTACCTTATAATTATTAAGTAGGCTGGACCTACGGTTATCGGTATCGACGACACCGACCGTCGGAAGCGAGTAGTTATTAAAAGGGTAAGAAAACCCGAGGGCTCTGTCCATTAGGTGCCACCGTCTATTTATAATCAGATTGTTAATATTAAAGATATATATATCGAAAATGGCGATATTATCTTCGTTTATAAATAAATGGACGTATCGTTACGGTATATAACGGGTATTTTATAAGATCGTCCGTTAAAAGCCTTCTAGATCGCGGTAATCTACCGAGAGGTAAGCGCTAACGTTTATTAATTTAGAGCTTACTATACTAACGGAGGATAAGTAGTAAGCGGCCTCCTCTATATATACGAAGAGCTTAGTCTAGCTTATAGCGCGCTTAATTATAATACGATTCTACTTAACCTTAACGGAAGGGTAAAAATCGGTAAGTTTTAGAGGGAGACCGGGCGTAGGCGGCTACTAATATATTAAGCGAATATCGGCGATTCTTTTATCGAAAAGAGATAGTTAAATCCGGATAACGAGCGTAATAACGTTCGTAGCCTCGGAGTTATCATGATGGAGCTGATAGAGCCTATAATATATATTCTAGACACTTAGTCCACGAAGCTAAAGGACTTAAATAGGTAGAAAAATAGTCTTAGAGTAGAGGACTTTCTAGTAGTAACGTAGTATAAGTCCTTATAAGAGCTGAAACAGGTAAGATCCTTAATTAATCTAGATCTAGGGATATATTCTAATATAAATAAGTATAACTTTCTACCTTAAGAACCTCTCGGAATATACCTCGCGTCTTACGTTTTTTACGCGCTGAGAGCGGCTAGGTTAGGAGATTGGGATATCTTATCTATACCGTAGGGATTTTACAAATAATATTAATGAATGATACCATTTTATAGATAATGAAATATTACTTGAATACTCGGAGTTTATTTAGTATTTGTCATTATATTACCGTGAAAGATCGTACCGTGAAAGAGTGTACCTTGAAAGATAATACCGTGAATATATATACCGTAAAAATAGGTACCGGAAAAGATTATACCGTGAAAGTAGGTACTATGAAAGATAGTAATGTAAAAGATAGTACCGTGTAAGCCGGTACCGTGAAAGTAGGTACCGTGAAAGATGACACCGTAAAAGACGGTACCGTGAGAGTAGGTACCGTAAAAGACGGTACCGTGAAAGATAGTACCGTAAAAGACGGTACTGTGAAAGTAGGTACCGTTAATGTAGGTACCGTGAAAGACGGTACCGTAGGGCTCAGTTTTGGACTCTATACCTTGGTACGTCATGCGTTCAAAAGGTATACACTTTCTAAGTTATCGTTCAAGGATATAATTCACCGCCTAGCTACCTCCTAGCCCCCCCGATGCACGGTGCCAACTTGAAGTACTCTGTATCCGTGAACTACTGTGGAAAGATATCTCCCGTCTGCAGACGCTATGGAATCCCTGTCGACAACGCAGTGTCTGTAGATAGATATCCTCGCATAGAGCGTGTCCGGAGAGTGGATTGGCTTTCTGCTATATTTAATATAGATAAAAAGCCCTTAGAATTTCAATGGCTGCCATCGACTTTTACCACGTACTTTTGTACGCTTTATTTCTGGTAGTGAGTTCTTCTCGCTACTAGTAGAACTGGAAAACGCTTCTTCAGTCATAGGGTGACCTTTTAGCTTCCTAAAATCTGCCTATAATTTACCCGCCTCAGTCTTAAGGGGATTCTTAGAAATATGGCTATTAAGCTAAGGAAAGGGATTAACTTATGCGCTTCGTTCGGTAATTAACGGAGTGTCAGGTTTATTAATGACTGTAAAGTTTATAATAAGACTATTAATGTTTGCGGGTAACTATAGGCCGTTAGAGATATATATCCTTAAGCTTAAGATATGCGGTTAATTAATATTATTAAGAATTAGGAAAGAGTTAAGATTGAGATTGTTTAGCTATCCCTCGTCTTTATTAGATATTCGTACGCTATCGTAGCTATAGAAGAAGCGTTTAGTATTAATATAATTTATTAGACTAGGTTCATCGCGTTCCGTTCCGGTTATCTCTAAAAGTAAGGGTAGTATCTAGGTCCGGCTAATTTATAGAGAATAGGGCGTATGTTTAGAAGTATTATAGAGAGAGTTACTAGTAAAGTCGGAGAAAAGCGCTCTCACTCGATTATACGGATGATTTACTCTACGTTCACGGGCTGTGATAGGGTTTTCCTAGATAGACCGCGGCCGGCTTTCGAGGTTTTGATTTACTCTAAATTCTACTAACACCTTCGCTACTTCGAAGATCTCGTCAGGACTAGGATAAGACTTCCCTCTACCGATATCAGTTCTAGATATAGTAAGATAATAGCCGGATTCTAAAGGGGAAGGGCCTTACAGCAGCGTATAGTGAAGGGGTATTATTACACTCGCGTCTATAGTATTAACGTCTACACCTTTATTCAGAAAATACCGCGTATAATTCTAAAGTCCTAGGCGATATAATAAATATAAGGGAGTTAGTCTTTTCGTTAAATCTACCAAGTAATTTTACAGATCGCTTATACTTCTAGAAATAGTACGAGTAACCTTTTCGTGCCTCGTAATAAGAGCGAAAAAGAGGGGTATTAAGCTCTCTTAGACTCTGGCCTCAGGATCGGCTCCGACTTTAAGTAATAATTTCACTATGTTAAGATGGCCCTTCTTAGCCGCCGAATGAAGAGGCGTTAAGCCAGCTCGTAGGCCATTTCTATTACTTCTCGCCTTTTATACTTTAATATTAACGTCTACTCCTAGGTGAAGCAGTTTACGCGTTATAGATTTACGACCATACTCCGCAGCCTAGAATAGAGTACTGTATCTCCGATGTTTTATGTTATAGTAATACAAATAGTCGTTAAAGAGGTTATAAAATCGCCTACTAACGCGGATCAAAGAAAAGATGTCTTGCTCCTTGTCCAAGTTTTTAATAATCTCGATTATAATCTCATTAGGAAGACTGAAGAATGCCATTGTCGACAGAGGTAATCTCCACTTCTAATTTCACTTTGTAAAGTATACAGATGGAGATAGCTAGAGGCAAGCAAGTATGATAATCGATAATATCTTTCGGTAGATGGGAGGACGTTATCAGTGCTCCGAGGGGTTTCTTTGCATTTCTTTTCCTACCCCGCTCAGCCCTAACTGCTACTTTGGGTGCTTTGGAGCACATACTTTATTAACACCGCTCTCGCCTTTCGTCCCAACTTTCAAACATCTTTCCTGTCATCTAAGTGGAAGCAGGATTCTGATAGGGTATATATCCTTTCAAATGAACAGTCATGGGGCCTTTATCAACACAACAGGATCTACTTTCTACTGAGAACATTGGTGGCAACGGTAAACTTGACTTCGTCCGCGACAGCGTTGCAGCGCATTCATTCAGCGAATATCTTGCCGACACAGACACAGATGAGGAAAATTCGGCTCTCGCACCTAGCCGCCGCTACGTCTGGTATTGCGAGCTCCGCACCTGCTCCAAATACTACACCGCCTGGTCTTGCAAAAGCAATTTTCTCCTCCACTTATATGAGACAGCAGTGCACCGCGATGATCCTAATACAAAGACGCGTGAAGGGCGACGCCAGCTTTCAAGGTGTTGGAGGGAGGAGACGGCTTACGACCTCAGCGAGCCCAAGAAAGATCCGCCGCAACAGCATGATAATGACGCGGGAGACAACGGCCAGTGATCTGCAAGGCAAAGCCGAACCATTTGAGAAATCGATTCATCGAGAGATATCAAACACTTGGAAGCGACGGCCGTAATAGAGTTGAATGAATGTTCAAGCACATGTGTTTCAGAATTCCAACATCGAGTTTGTTATCACCATCTACCGCAATACGTCCTTTAAAGTGACAAAAAAAATGATTCCAGGAACAGGATCCGCAAGTGGATGGCGCAACCAGATGGTCATCGACCTGCAAATATGCAGGAATGGTACCTCCAATTCAAATTGAAGAGATACACGGACGACGCTGAGCAAGAGCTTACAATGGATTGGGGAGTCAGAAGTGGATGGGCTACCAGGGGAGCCAGAAGTGATTGAGGCGCCGGAAGTGGATGCTATGACGGGGTTCGTAGTCTTCGATCTGCAGTGTGCCGTCAGCCATAGCTTACCAGTGTAGCCCTCAAGAACCTAGACGTACAATGTATATTGCCAATCCCCGTAAGAGCTGGCCAAGCCTGATTATAGGTTGACCGTCTTCGTCGAACAGGGATCCCTATATCTTCTCTAACGTAGTTATCTCCTCGCTCGTCGAAAGCCTAGACGTAGATCTCGGTGTGCTAAAGTACTTATTATTTGATTTGCTTATTAGGCTTTAAGATAAAGTAGATGTACTAAACGGCCTGAAGGTGGCTAAAGCATGCTTTTACTGGCTTTCTGGCCTATACGGTGAATATATTAATAGGCTCCGGGTCGAGATATGATTATAGGAGCGTTCGTGTTCTTGAGATAGAGGGGAGGAGTATATTCGATGCGGTATATTAGATAAGGTCGCTGAGACAGTGGATGGGTAAAGGAGGGATAGCTTATTATACGGCGGGAGAAGGTAGAAGAGGAGGGAGAAGCGGTGTTGAGATAGCACTAAGCTTGTATCTTTGAATCTTCCGCCTGATTGGAGCCGTGATTAGGTATTGTAGCAGTTATCTCCCCGCAGGGATGCTATTAAACAGGCCGAAAAACAGTATCCGCTTTCGTGGATGCAAGGGAAACGGGGCGTAGCCAAGCATTCTTAACTTCATTGGGACTAGAGTGGATCTTTGCTTGCGACCTTCGACCATCTACACCTTGAAGTCTAATACCCACAGCGCCAATTGCTCCACTCCAAGTGCCCCTTTCTCCCCTCCTACCAACCTCTTTACAGCCTACTAGAGCTGCGCCATTATCAGCGCCACCGCAAGGCCCAGCTCTCGCGCTCCAATTTCGACTCCCCTGACATCAACCAACTCCATGCGTCAGCAAAAAAGAGTCCCTTGATAAAAGTCTCCCTTTTTTCCGTTGAACGGCAGCATGGTCGGTAGCGTCATACTTTTTGTACTTGATTTCAGAAAACGACTGACAACTTGTTTCTCGAGAACCAGGATACTCAACAGTCAATGACGCCATTGGGTGAAGTTGAAAAGGCTTTTCCTCCACGTCGCTCGTTATGCATGAATCGACTTGCCACGTGCGCAAACTTTATTTGCAGTCGCTGCAGCCTTGAAAAAACATCGAAGCTTGTCGCTTACGCATTGGATAAATGGGACGAACCTTTGTGCAATTGCTGCTACGGTAATATCCTGACCACCTCAGAGAAGCAAGGCGAAGCTCAATAATGATTATGCTGGGTTTTGGTTGGGAAAACCATGTATAAATATAGTCATATTGAGGTACGAAGCTATTGGCGACCTCAGGGGTTTGACCTGCTTACGTCGTTATTAATAATCGTTCGTATGTCTTCCCTTCTTATGATAAATCGGCACCGATTACTAACACAGTCGAGGCTTCTTAAGCGGCTCGTGTTGGCCTTCGTCACCAGGGGCCTGCCTTTTCAGCTCACAGTCCGCGGTAGCTATACACGACTTACATAAGCGATTCAGACTTCTATGGTACGCCGTGCTAAAAGGAGCGTTAAGGTGTTACTGGTCGATAAACTACTACATTATCTGCGGAAAAGCGCTAATCTTTCGTCGAGGCCTTATTGTACTCGTTGTATATATATTAATTAGCTGACCTAGATCCCGAACCGTGAACTCTATAGATTTTCGGTATCGTCGGCACGACGGGCAGAGGTCGCGTTTACCGAAGTAATACTCTAAGGCCTTATTATATATTACGAAGGATAGGCGAGAAGGATGGATTCGCTCGAGTAATTCTACCATGACTTCGCCTAGAAGACGGTACCGTATTATCCCGAGGTAGCGGATTCGGTTTCCTAGTAGTAGGCTCGGGATATAACTTAATTTAAAGTAGAAAGACGCTATAAGCAAAGTATATATTATCTCCTCGTACTTTTAAATTATCTATAAATTTAGATAAATAAGTTAACGTAACTCGTCTATCCGGCTAGTATTATTTATCGCCGGCTCGTTCCTCGGTAAAATAACGTTAAGACGCTTATAGTCCTCACGGTTTTTACGGTCCAAGCTATTTATAACGTCTCTGAAGTTACTTTCGCCGTCGAACGATAATATATAGGCCCGCTATAACCGAGGAATAAAGCCGTCGAATAATACGTGGCGGAAAGAAGTAGCTCTCGGCGACTTAACTTTCCTGCTAGTACCTGTCCCTACGGATACTACTAGGTTAGGTCTAGAGAGCGAAGGATCGATACGTAGGCTCTCTTAAAGCGTAAGCTTGATAGGATTATTATATCCACTTATACCTCCGTCCTAGATTAAACTAGTCGTATACGTATACGCCGGTGGATATAAGTTATAGAGATTAATTACGGGCGATAGGGGAGGTAGCTAGGAACGCTTATACTAGGGCTACCGATATTATTCGGCCCCTAGACTACTTTAGCCACTATAATCGTATAATAAGGGAGACTTATACTTATTAAAGGTACGGTTCCTCTTTTATATCTATAGGACGGATAATTTTATAGCTTAACCTATAGTTAGTACGGAATTAGAAAGAATATCCTTTATACGTACCGCACTTCTCGTCCTACTTACCTAAATTATTATAGTTCGTTAATAAGACCGGGAAGCCTTTATTAATAGTAGCTACCGTGACGCTAACTTTCGTGGCGATAAGGCCCTAGACGTAGTCGAATAACCGATCCTAGGAGCTAAGGCTTTCCTATAAATAAGACTCTAAGATCTCCGTATTATAATATCCGTTACGATACCACGATATTAGTAGACGCCGGAGACGACCGAGAATACTTATTCGGTCGGAAGAGGGAGGGAATAACTACTTAACTAGGGTATTAAATATCTTCATATACTCCGAAACTAGTAGCTAACGCAGGAAGAGGATTAACACGATAAGGCCCCCTAGCCCTATATTAGTTAAGGATAAAACTAACATTAGATCGTTAAACCCACTAACGCTAGTGCTATATATAACGTCGAACAAGTCCTAGATTCTCTAGATATCTCCTAGAATACTTTATAATATATCTATAAATCCTATCGCTATTACCCCGAGAGTTCCCTCGCCGTCTATACTTAAGAGCCGTAATCCGGTAGTAAGCGGCCTTAATCCTACTAGAACCTTTCCCGTTCGGTAAAGTATATAAGCGTTAATACGATACTGAGAGTTAAAGGCCGAGGTTTTATCGCCGATATTTCGAACGTATACCTCGTATATAGCGTATCCATAAGAAAGAGTAATCTTAGGTATACGTAGAAGATAATAAAAGTAGGTTTTATTACTCTTTATCTACGCCTAGTTAATATCGAGGGAAGTCGTCTTCTCCCGGTATATCTATAAGGCGGGCTTCCCGGATACGATCATAGAGGAATAGAGTTAAACTAGCTAGCTACGAATAAAGGTATCCTAGTATTAAACGAGATCGCGGTTATTATATATCTTAGTAAGGGACTAAAGATAAAGATATTAATATTAAACGTTATAAAGTATCTCTAGATCGAAGACTACGGATTTTAATTAAATATTAAATATCCGTTTTCGCCGGGGCCGGGGTTATCTTACTATATATCTTTAGGGGATATACGTTTAATATAATACTTAAAGTAATAAAAGTTATTAGCGCGTCGCGAGGAACCTAGTAGTCCTCTCCGGATCGTATAAATCTAGATAAGTAATAAACGAAATCTGGCTCGATCTCGTTACCCCGTCGGCTCGCCAATATAAAATCGAATAGCCGACTCGTCGAGGCTACGGTATAGCCCATAGCTATACGGAAAAACCGAGTAGTATACTCGGCAGAATATAGACAGCCGAGATTTTATCGAGCCTAATATATCTCGTTTATCTCCCTCTATAGGAGCTCCTTAAGCCGTCGAAAACGTACTAAGGGGGATAACTACTTAGCGGCCAGGTAAAGTACTTTAATCGACGAGAAAAATTCTTTTAGAGATCTATCGTAGAGGCCGTACTAGAGATTATTTATCTTAAGAAGATTATAAGTAGGACTAGGGCTAGCTACGTCTCCACGTCTAACGATAATAACTCTCGGTCGAATCTTATTAAAATAAACGGAAGCGCTACCGGTAGCGGCCTATAACTTTAATAATTAGACGGTATAATCGAAGTTAACGAAGTTATCGGTAAATACGTAGATAACGTCGGTAAAGAGATAGAAGAGGCGGGCGTATAAGACGTTATAAAGATACTATACGGTCGTATCCTCGGTCCACTAGATAGGAAATAACTCGGTCTCGCAGATACGAGGATCCTCGGCTACTAAGGGTATCGCTTAACTTAGGCTACTCTCCGTAAAAAAGATCGGATAATCGGAGTAAATACTTACGTTATTAATCCGTAAGGTTATAACGCCGTCGTAAAAGCGTTTCTTAAAGTTATTATCCGGGAAGAGCTCCCGAAGAGTAATATCCTTAACTTATCGTCCGACGAATAAGAGTAAAGAAGGTCGTTAATAAGCGGGGTTCTTCAACTCTCTTATAAGCTAACTTATACGACCCGGGTCGAGAAGCCTAAGGTCGTTTATATTAACTACCTATAACCACGCTAGGTACTCGGAAGAAGTTATATTTAAGGTCGACGCAGTTATATAAGGAAACGAGCTAGAGTAGATTAATAAAAAGGTAAATATCGATCGAAAGAAGAGTAGGACGTTATACTTAATATAATAATATTGAAGGTCATCCACTATTCGATACTTCTAGTATATCCGCTTTTGGCGACGGTAGAGTAACTTCTACCGTTACTCTTTGGACTAGAAGGAATATTTTTTATAATACTATTTTTCGAATATCTTAATAAATGTATAAACAAGAATAATATCTCACCTAACGACTTATAGATACTTCGCGAGAGAGGTCGAATATTCTGCGGCTCTTTCAAAATCCCATTAAGCAAGCTTAATTTTGAGGACGTACCCGAAAACCCGCGATAGTTTGATCCTAAAAATGCAGTAAGATTACTAGAGAAATTTGGCCTAGAATACTGTAATAGGCTCGAACCAGACTACTACGTGCCTGCTCTAATATTTAGAGCCGATTTACCGTAAGGCCTTTAATATAATAGAAACCCTTTCGAAGAGCCGCAGCGCTTTGACCCTCTATATCGATTAACCTATATAGATAGCGAACACCGATTGAAAGCTACAGATTAATTCCTTGCTAGGGAAGACCGCTGGTGGGTTATGAAATTATATTCTAACGGTATAAGATATCGGGTATGGCTGCCTCGATCTCCGCTAAGTAATTAGATATTAACGTGTAAGCGAAAACCGCGTTACGCGAGTAAGACTCTAGTACAGCAAGATACTTTGATGGAGATATCTATCGCTAAATCCGTATCGCGGTATTAGATAAAGAGACCTCTCCAGAGGAAAAATTCGCTAGAAAGAATAAGTGGCTTGCACGGCTGTCGTTACTAGAAAAGAGACGCAACGTATCGCGCATGGAGTCGTCACTTATAATACGTAAGGTTAGAGACGGTCTAGACGCCTTGATCCCCTTCGCGGGGCTCTAGCCCGCCCTAGAGACTAGTCAGTTTTAAAGACTTCTAAATATTCATTGGCCTGAGGTATAGGCCCCTTCCCCCTATCTCCCTTGATATCCTAATATACCTAAGGAAATAGGTCGTTACCTGTATCGGATTAAGTAGACTTGGAGTTATATTATTAACAAACGCGAGGATTATCAGAATATACTCGATACGAATACCGTTTATGTTTTACAGGGGCGCTATTTATTCCGGTCGCTGGATAATCGTACGTACGTCGAAGCCAGGTTTCTCGAAGGAGAGATATTACCGGCTATAAGATCCTCGGATCTACAGAAAGAGCTACTCTAACGGATATTATCGGTAGAGTATACTATCCCGTCTATCTATATATTCCTCGAGGAGATAAAGTGGCTCGAGCCGGGTATAGGTATATTTAAGGGTATTCTACCTACCGAATATACCGGTTCACTTGCTTAAGCCTTCCGTGCTCTATATAATGGGTAGACGAGGCTAAAAGAGTAAATGAGTACGTTCTCCTATCGGTATAGGGATCTCCCGACCGGGCTCGAAGCCGAATAGTTCTCTTATCGTCAACTCTGGCTTATACCTCTTCGTTATTTCCCTACACTAAAGAAAGACTATATAAAGTGGAGGAAGGTCAGTAACGTGATAAGTAAACGGAAACGGGACAAAGTACCGCAAGAGGTTGAGACTACCGAAGTTATAGGACCTGGCTTTCGGCAGTAGTGGCTGCGCCAGCTTACGTCTCTTGTATCGGCTAATGGGTACCGGTAAATAAAGTATACAGGATCTACTGACGCGGACACGGCTAAGGATTACCTACTCAAGGTACGAACTCCTAAGTACTATCATCTTGAAGGGCACCGCCTGCGTTAGAAGATACAGCTTATTTGTTAAGTGTTGGAAGATATTAAAGAAGTCGAAACGTAGATAGGGTGCCCTGAGGTGACCTCGGATTACGACGATTACGGATTAGATATTAAAGATCGATGCGGGAGACCTTAAGAATACTCGGTTAAAAAAGATGAGGAAAATCTCTTCCTTAACTATATATATCCGGAGTCTCTCGCGATTATCCCTAAGAAGTATATAACCAGTTTCGTCTATAAGCGAGATTCGTTACACTTTTTCTTTAAGATACTAAAGCACGAGGCAAAACCTCCGTAGAGGTCTGAAGAAGATTCGAATAGGAATATTAATGGGAACGTCGGAGAGGTTGATAATATATATAGAAAGGCGAACCTTCCTGTAACCGATTTAGATAGGTATAACGAGAGCCCCGCGATAAATAACCCTTTGGGTAGCGATAAGACCTAGTCTATTCTACCAAGGTCTATACTTCCTTTAACTATATAAGAAAATAGATTATAGCTTATAGACGCTTATTCTACCGACGTATCGCCGAAGACTAGTGAAAACCTAGGCCAGGTAGCGGGGTAACGCGCGCAAAAAACCAATATATTTATAGTTAAGGCATCACGATTACTTTTAAACGGGGACATAAATATAGGCGATTAAACATTTACGGTACTCTCCCCTACGGAGGATAGTAGCTTCCGTATACGTTATACGGATCCTTATAATAAAATCGCCGTGGTCGCTACTCTTCGGCTATTTTCCGGCTCATATTTTAATAACGAACGTAAGTGGTAAGCGGCTTAAATTAACGGATCCGGGAACTATAGTGGCATTCAGGGTAGTTAAAGACTATGCTTTCGCTCCCGCGACACGGTGTATAAGAACTCATTAGTCGATTCGAAAGTGATTTATAGTCGAGGAGCTTACGATAATAGATATTCATATTAAGGGAACTATCTAAGTACGCAGAATAATAAACTCCGTGTAAAGCCAAGTCGGAATTAAATATAAGGAATAAAATCTACCACCCGATCTTTCAACTACGTACTCGCCTTCGCTACTCGCTAGGTTTAGATAATAGTACCATTTACTTATTCTCTTCTCCGCTACTCTTAGAAGCCGGTAATATGGATATACTTTCGGGCGCGACCTTAAAGTTACGTGATAAATCCTCTAGCAGTAGTCGCTTATACTAAAGGTTATCTCTAGTGCTCCGAAGCTCCTGCTCTAGGCTTTTGATTTTAACGTCCAGTTATTCGAGTGTCCTCTTCATACTATTCCGTTCGAGTTAAAGTGTACTAATACTTACGTTATTATTTGAATCTACTTTTCTTAGGACCTTAAGAGTATCTAGAAATCTAATAAAGTCCTGGAAGTAAATACGCTCTTGCTCTAACGATCTCTCGGTTACTTTATAATAACGGGACTCGTAACTTAAGGATTACGTTATAAGAGCGCGCTCCCTTTTTTCCGACTCTAATACCTCCTATTAACTTATAAATACTCTTTAATAATTACTTATAGTCTCTTTTAATTTTACGACCTCTTTACTTTAGGTGTTAAAGGACCTTATACGGACTTCGTTAGATTAATTAACGTGACTAGCTTCGAAGAGCCGCTGGTATAATATAGAATTCTTATTTTCGAGGGCTGTCCTCTTCCGGCGAAGTTTCTCGTAGGAAGCTAGCTTAATACTATACGTATAATAGATAACTTAGCTAGGCTATTATTAATATTAAAATTCGTCTATTTAAGCTATAGGACGTCTTATACCACCCTAGAAAATTGAAATACTACGCTCCTACCTTACGTTACTATGATTATTAGAGCGAAGGTTATGACAGGAATATAAGGATATAGTGACTACTTCGAATAATTCAATACCTGGTTCGTTTGGGACAAGTAATCGAAGAAGTTATAATTTATATATTCTTCGAACCCCAAAATAATATGACTAGACCGCTCTATCTCTAAGTCCCCTGACCTTAACTGTACCCAGTACTACTTTCGTTAATTACCCTTATATAATCCTTTAAATACCTCGGGATTATATTTCTTATTTAATCGGTTTATGAACGACTGGGCGCAAAGAGTAAGAATACACTAGAGTTATCCATACGCTCGGACCGCCGTTAAGTATACTTAAGTTACGCTTACGGCGGGACGTTTTATAGTAAAAGGATAGGGCTATACGGATGGATTTTAATCTATATCCTCATCCCGCACTGCCTTGGTATCGCTCTTTACTTTTACAGTAATGAATCATAACTAGAAGTATAGCGGCTACTCGAGCAGGATGATTGGCTACCCTGAAGTTAGTATGCTTCAGCGCCCGGTATCTCCGCGTGGCTTATGCAAGTCATCAGCCCTGCTATAAGGATTCGCGGCATAACTATTAACGTGCATATCCACTGAGGGTAAATCCTCCGAGCTACAGCGATATGACTAGTTCACATCTAATGCTCTATTAATGACAGCTTTTTGCGCTAGATGTGTAGTCTCTTCCCCAGTAGCAATCAGAATTTAGAAAGCATCGGCATTGTGTTATTCAGAGGCTTGTAGGTATCGATGACGGTGTCTCAGATCAGCATTGCATTACATCACGCATTTAGTTCGAAATTATCACGGTATGATGCACCCAAGTCCCATTGCAACTTTTGTCAGCCATGGGATCGAAATTCGAGTAGCTACATTCATCGCAATGTTCGTCTGCTTTGTGGTAGGAAGCCTCAGCCCATAAAGAGGGGCGCTCAGTCCCCAGACAACCAGTCATTCCAGAGTCCTTTCTCTATTATCCAAAAAACTGCGTCTCCGAATCCGAGCTCTGCCAAACTCTATGGACATCGACCCTTGACCGGATAGTCTCGAAGATTAGAGACCCCTTTTCCACCAGGTAGATCATGCTGGTTGGCTAGACGGTGAGGTTGTCCAGGTCGCAGGGAAAATGCCTTTCGCAAGTCAGTAAACGGCCCAGCCTACCATTAGATGCGAATGGAAACTCTTGCTGGCCTCTGTACCAGACATACCAGAAGAGAAGACTTGAAATCGTAGCATCAATTGGGGTTGAACCAAGGGAAGTGTCCGTATTTTCTGGCAAGGTATAGAGGGCTAAGCTCGTCTAGCTTCGATTTGTAATCATCATCATCTTCTGCCACCCATTTGACAATATCAGAGTCGAGTATTGACACGTTGGTAGTGGTCCTGCGGAAATTCTCGTACGGTGAAGGCGGTGCCTTCCATGAATTATTTCTTTGTACTAGCTCCAGCTGCATCCAAGTGGCGACGTGTTCCTTTTCAGAGAAACGTATGGTGATGCTCTTGATGTGAGCAAGTTCGGTAGACGTGAGTAACAGGAAGTTTCGAGCAAAGCGCTCGGGCCAGTCTGATCCTTCGTGATCACGCGGCTTGGTGGGAAGGAGGTGTTCCCAGGTCTCATCCAGCAAGATCTCGAAGATTTGTAAACCTCGCATGCGCCTGAGGATTCGTGGTAAGACCCCATCCATGAAGCGAGTGAAGATGAAGGCATCGAAGTCAATGACCAAGTGCTTCAGGTCCTCTCGACCGGGCTTCGTCTGCGAGATCATGTCGAGGCAATCGAGTGAGGAAATGGTAGCTAGCTCATCCTGTGGTAGCTCTCTTAGAATCCGCCAACGTGAACCTTGGAGATCCTCATGGCTGAACTAGAGGGGTACCTTAGTTTCAGTGCCTGAATCTTGACTCGCACCTGCGAGGACTCACCGAATCTTCCTCGGGGTCCCCCGTTGTGTTTTGGGATTCTATCCCAATGTCGTGACAGCCTTCAGTGACTCTGAATGTGTTTTCTTGGTATAAAACGCTGAGTGCCAAGGCAGACCAGTATTTCGATACCCTCAAGATGCCTAGAGATCCAAGGCCAAAGCTTGATTTTTCGTCATATCCGACCGGCCAGAGGCACATCGGAAGACCAGTCGCTATCAAGATGTGGCGTAAGATCGCTAGGTGTAACTCCACTGCCAGATCTTTAAGGCCTTGAATATTGTGAGCTTTGAATTCATAGGCGATGTTTCTGTGCTCAAAAGACGTACATTTACCCATGATGTATAGGAAGCAGAGGTCCTGTGATGTGGATGCTTCGATGAAGTGTGATCCGCCGTCTCAAATATTGGAAGCGTTGTACTAAGCCTGATACTAAAAAAGTTCTGCCTGTTCTTAGACGCCCGAGTGAGTGAGGTGGCTAAGTAGAAGTGTAGTGGCCGAAAGACACAGATTGCAAATCAGCTGTGAGCCAGTTCGAGTGACACAAACGGCCTTTGGGTGACTTCTTATTGGCTATAAAAATCTAGGGTTCCTAGGAATACCAGGAACCGTAGACATCTCCGTTCTCTGGTCGGTCAATGCTCCGGGGACATGGATAGTGAACCGGGGATCAAGGCATGCGCTCTGCACGGCCTCTAAGACATGTGGCCAAGAATTTGCCGCTTGGAGCCATTGTCACAAAGAAACCCGAATTCTGACATGGTTGCTTCGCATGCGACATCCAGCAGCCAGGTCCCAGACGTGCCAGGTA
>JAABUK010003118.1_pt1 | contig 28443 bp, 29 predicted proteins | sample 5559141 | NCBI WGS metagenome assembly JAABUK01 (sample SAMN10711869, study PRJNA513367) | rock metagenome | isolation source: Antarctica rocks | place: Antarctica: Victoria Land, Pudding Butte nord | collected 2016-01-03
TTGGACCTCCAAAAGTTCATTAATCTACTAATGCGATTGCCTTTCTTTTGTGACTTTTCCATTTGCTTGTGGTCCACCGGTTCTTCGACACGCAGACGGCTTCTCTCGCCATGGGAAGAACCCGGAATAAGTCTGTTCAGACTAGCCAAGCTGGCACGCTTCCACGCTTGCTGTGGTTTGGGACTCCTGCCTGTTGTGGGCGCAGAAAGCGAATATGAGCGCTGATCTGCAGATGACCGCGTGGCTGCACCACTGGAGAATCGAGGAGCATTTCCAGTCGACACGCTGTCGCAAAGAGAAGGTACATCTTCGGTCGAGCACCGAAGGCCAGGATCAGGACTTGGTTCGCCTGTGTGGCGACTGAAACGACGAAAGTTGTCAAAGTTGACGTGGTCTGCATCTGGAGATGAAATAGCCGAACTGGGCGCCGAGCGTCCTTCACCTGATGATGCGTACGAGGTTTGAGGTGCAGGGTATGCGAAGGCCATAGGTGATGCAACAGATTGCTTGGTCTCAGGTTCTGGCATAGTGGGAGTAGTTAGAGTCGAGTCCGAAGATCGTGCAGTTTCGCGAGTGACATCCTCTCCGGTATCGACAATCTCGATACCATTCAACATGTTGGTAGAGATAGCAAGGCCAATAGGCGATCGTGAACATGCAAAGCTGTTGTCTTCCATGGCATTACTCGCAGTAGTGGATCTTGAAGCATTTGCACCATGGGCACTACTTCGACCTGGTGTAGGATCAGATTCTGCCCTGGGCTTATTCTCTTCTGCCAGAAAATCATCCTCTTCTTCCTCGTCGAAAACTTCTTCGGCCACGTTGGGATTGCTACCCAAACAATGCATGCCAAACGTGCTTCTATTGATTGGAGGCATCTGTGGCGCGCTCTCGGCTCGGCGATGCATAACGCCAAATGCATCGGGCACGCCCCTACCCATGCTGCTGTGCATTCGGCTTCTTGCAGCTGCAAAGCCAGTCGGAGGAAGTTTTTCTTCGCTGCCAAATGGTCCGAGTGCGGCATCGAGATCTATCACTGGACTTGTCACACGATCATCTCTGTCAGCCTCGTAGCCAGATGGGGGAGTCTCAGGTCGTAGATTGGTGTTAAGAGACGGGCCTAGTTGGCGCTCTTGCACCGGCGATGGAGAATGAGTGATTACGACGGTGTTGTCATCATCAAATACAGCATCGCTCATCTCGTTGACGAAGGAGCGGCTGAGCGGAGGAGTCGGCGTGCGTCTGCCCCGGCCTTGTGCTGCCCTGCTACGAGCCTTACGTGAAAAGATAGCCCCTGCGATTGTGCGAACCTTCCTCTTCTTGATGCTAGCTTTGCGCTCTGGAGATGTTTTCGGCCGTACTGGAGCACTCGTCGTCTGCACAACGGGTTCAAAAGGCCTCAACCAGGTCATTGGATCTCTTTGTTCCAGAGTCGGAGTATGTTTCGGTGTGGTCTTCGGAGACGTCTCGTTGCTTCCAGTGAACCAGAACCTCTTCTTGTTTGCAGGACTTCCTGAGCTGGGAAAGAGACTGGTGGAGTCAGACGCGGAAAGGGGCCTCTTTGGTAGGCCACATTTCTCCAAATCCTCCATTCCGGTGGGCGGGCTTGCGGCATCTGCAGTTTTTGGCCTTTGGGCTATACTACTGTCATCGAGGGTCGGAGACGGAGTAGATCGAGCAGCCGGGCTGCCCAACGATGTTATGCTGCCGGTCAAGGAATGATTGGCACGAACAGTGGAGGTGCTACCCTCAGTCTCCGACGAGATCATCGACAAAGGTCGAGGTATCACGTCTACTGTCTCTGAAAATCCAACACGAGGGCGAGTGCCAGTAGCACTAGCTCGACGGCGGGGAGAGGTAGGCGGCGTTCGTCCATAGAGGCTTGAGATCGATTGGCTTGCTCGAGAAAAATGGTCATTGGAGGGAAGATCGGTAGGTGTTGTTGGCACTGAGCCTGCTCGGTGTTTTGCAATGGCGCTGGCTTTGATAAGTTCTGAAGTCTCGATTTCAGTGATCGACACGGCCTGCGATCGACGGTGCTGATGACTGAGCCTCGGTGGTCCATACCCAGTCACCGGAGGACCAGGAACACTCTTCTGCGGGCTGGCACTGAAGGGAGGTGTGCTGGACAATTGCGCTCCCTCACTAGCTCCGATGAACTCGCTAGCACCTCGACGATGTCCAATCGATCTTGTCAAAGAAGGCGGGTCTGGAGTGAAGCTAGACTTCGTAGGACTTGGAGTTTTCTGCGTCTCGTTACCAGTAGGATTAAAGCTGAAGGCGGGCAAGGCAGCGGGTCTCGAAGTACGCCGTGACCTATTCTGAGCCATTTCTTCCAGGATCGGGTGGGTTGGACTTGATGAACCACTGCCTGGCTGAAATGCAGCTCCTGGATTGAAAGAAAAGGGTGGCAAGGGAGGTGGGCCTCTGCGAACAGGCTGGTTGGTATCGACTTCATTTTCCATGTCCGCACCAACAGGGCTTGGTTGCTGTTCGTTTCTAAAGCTTTCTATCGCGCCAGGATTGAAGGTGAAAGCGGGCAGAGGAGCAAGATTAGGATTTCGGGACGTTCTGTGAGTATGAATCGGTTTGGTAGAGACAGGCATGCCAGGTGCAGTGTCAAACGGCGAGAGTGCAGGCAACGCTGCGGGCATTGACATTGAAGCCATATTAGGCAACGACGATTTGACTGCGCTCGTACTGTCACGGAGGGTTCCCTGCACCCTCACAATACTTCACATGGACCAGGCTATGCGGGTGTATTATTGTAGTAAAGGCGGAAGTCGAAGGATCGGAAAGTAGTAGACAATGCAGAGAAGCTCAACAAGAGTCACAAAGATCTACAGACACACTCTATTAGTAACGTGCCATTTAGGAGCATAACGGTATGCATAGAAAATGCTCCCGTCCGGGAATATCTTACCGTATAGTCCAAGGGTGGGGACTCTCCGACGGGAAGTCGAGGTGAGTTTTCAAGAAGAGAAGACGAATGGCAGGAGTAAAGGAATGGACGGCAACAACTCTGAACGGAGACTTCGAGTCTCTGTTCAGCGAAGAGCCAAACGAAGGTGGAGGAAGAGGGTGGGAGTGTTGTGTGGAGGGCAGGGTTGGGAGTGGGAGACAGCAAGGAGGAAAAGCAGTCAATTCAGTGCGATTCAGTTCAGTGATCGAGCATTCGGGGCTGGCCCTGGCTTCCTTGCACTAACATGTCAGACTAGCCAGATTGAGGCCTAGCTTGCTCGTAAAATTGCTCTCCTGCTGCAGCTTGCTCAAGTCAGGAACAACGACAGATTTGCCAGGCCAGGCACCTGTCACCTAATTTCACCCTCTTGAGGCCTTCCCTGCTGATCGCAAATCTTGTTGATCCCTATCTCGCACAACTAACTACCGTCCGAAGCACTTCAACATCTCTCTCCCTGGAGAGACTCGCATGGGAACTGTCTTGACGCATCGAACGTCCTTCTGGGCCGCTCTTCCACAAGGTGTGGCTCCGAAGGCGACCGGGAAAGAGGCTATCAGGATCTACTTGCTCGTATCGGCAGGAATCATCCGCAAACTGACAGCCACCACAATGCCCTCCTTATCTTGTCCCATGCTTGCAGTCTTTCTGGCCGAGTTATTCAGAGTATGTCTCGCCTATGTTAGATATGATAGAGGCAATGATACTGAGTTGATGCACATTCATGATGGGGCTTTGCTTGCACATTGCTTCCAAGTCACTGCATCGTGGCGACGAGTCCTCAAGCAGACGTCCTGTACGACGGTTTTGACTCGTGGCAAAAGTCGCACAGCATTCCCCGAGCCACTCCTCAATTGCAGCAGCCATCAGCAGGTGATTAGCTCACCAGCTGTAGATCATCAGCCAGCCCTCGAAATCCCGTCTGCAGCTTCCCACGATGAGAAAACCCAGGTTGATATCACCTGAGATCATAGCTACTTAACATTTCAATGAGCGAGCAGATTCTTCTCTTGACCGCCTTTGCTCTTTTGTGCACCCCATCGGTTCGTTGACAGCTCCTCTGGTCCAATTATGCTTTGCTACTCCCTACTTGACGGGATCCCTGGCGTTTCTGTTAGACCCACCTCGTCGACTCCGGGAGATCGTATGGTCATGAGCGCCACTAAAGGTCCGTGAAAGCTGTCAAGCAATTTAGCCTCACAGACGGCCCAAGCGTCATTTCCTGGTCAATAACGTTACCCAGTTAGAAGCCATACACCCCTCACATAGCAGAGGATGGGTCAAAGTATCGAAGCTGGAATTTCCTGAGGTGAAGAAAGGTTTCAAGCGGTCAGCAGGTCAGCAACGGCAAGCAAGCCATTAAACCAGGGCATCGTGAACGCCTCGACCGGCTAGCCGTCCCATAGTACGTATGTGATACGAGTAGGACCTGACGTACTTACATATTGACTAGGGCCAGGAACGAGGATTGAAGACTCAGGAGACGATCAGTTTCATCGATGAACAAGGTGTAAAGAGTGAATTTACAAGGCATGAGCTCTATCACCATGAGTAGCCGCAGGTTCAAGATTGACCCTTTCGTGTATCTCACCGTTTTCCTCTCCGGGGAGGTACCGATCGAGAAGAACCTGCACTAGCTACGAGTAGCGCTGTTGAGTGATGCGGGGACGACGTTTAGATTGATGCATTGATGCAAGCACCTCATTTCTTACTCGCGGCATTTGATAGCATCAACGTAGTGAAAAGGCTCAGGGGCTCTCCTTTCAACGGATGCAGCATCGCACAATCAACGGGTTCTTCCGCATCCGTGCTCCCAGGGCTGCTCATGAAACATATTCTGCTAGCCGCTGGCTGTGACGCCTCTGCTCGTAGCTGTTGAGAGTCGGCCCCAATGGTACCCACCCTGCCACAGCAACGCTGCCTGCTTGCATGCTGCCTTCCAAAGTCATGGCTCGATGGGTCCAAAAAGCAAGAAGAACAGCAAAGGCAAGGCAGCCGATAGGCCAAAGGCAAACCCAAACCCCCAGTCGTCTCACATGGTGGTACAACCGGCGGACTCACCGAATATCTCACTGGAAATGCAGCAATTGATCCTGAACATCTTCAGAGACGCGCTGCCGATACCGGCGGATGTCAACCTCAAGCAGATTATCCAGGATGTCAAGGGTCATCTCTACAACCGTGACTTTGCGAGTGCATTTGGAACAGAAAACTTCTTGCACGCTTACGCACTTCGTTGGAGTCCCAGCCGAGCTCTGGCATATGCTGATATCTTTGCTGGACTTGACGTTAAAGATGTCTCGTTTAAAGGCCAGAGTACGACTGAGCACGAAGAGATACAGAACGTGAGCCGTGCTGAGATTCTCTGCATTGGTGGAGGTGCTGGTGCAGAAGTCGTTGCCTTCGCTGCCCTTGCCAACATAAATTGTGTATCACAGCTGTTCATAACCGCTATTGACATTGCAGATTGGTCATCGGCACTGAGCAAACTCACTACTACAGTCACCCAGCCTCCTGTACTTTCGCAATATGCCGGTGCTGCCAAAAAGGATGCCAATCGAGCTCTACTTGACTCAGCTAGATGTCACGTGGAGTTCAGAAAGCAGGACATTCTAGCATGTTCAGTAGAGAATTTCCGCCTTCTCGTTGCTGATACGTCAGTTGTGACCATCATGTTCACGTTGAATGAGCTGTTTTCTACTTCCATCGCCAAGACCACGGCTATTCTATTGAACTTGACTGAAACTATGAGATCGGAAAGCTGGCTACTTGTGGTAGACAGCTCTGGTAGCTACTCGGAAGTAACCCTCGGAAAGGATAATGAACCAAAACAGTATCCAATGAAATGGTTACTGGATCATACACTACTGCAGTTGGCAGGTCATGGACCGGGGGGAATCAGCAAATGGAGGAGACATGTGGCTGATGATTCGAGGTGGTTCCGGATCAATGACAAATTGAGATATCCTCTCGAACTGGAAAGCATGAGGTATCAGATCCATCTCTACCAAAGGCAAGCCAGCCGTCCCAACTCTGATGACGATTTATGAGGAGAACCCCGACGAATGGAATGAGAAAGGGAATGTGCGCTATGGCAGGATTCTGATTTTTTTGAGCTCAGCTACGGACGACTCAAAGCGCCACAGATACGCACTGATAGAGTGTTGACATTACCATCTCCACCCCATCTCCCGACCCATCTATTCATCGTCGTCTTCTCCCTCCTCATTCACCACATTGAAGAATCTCAATTCGTAGACTCCTTTGCTTGTCGAGACAACGCGCAGCCAGTCTCGTAGCTGCTGCTTCTTGAGAAATTTCTTCGTTCTGCGCAAATCTCGTCAGTATACGACAGCCTCTACTGTACATGTATCAAACGTACAAGTACTTCAAATAGCGCCCACTGAATGGAATGTGCGCAACAACCTCGATCTTCCCATCTCCAACCTGCGAGATGGTGACAGAGTCACCAAGATTCCCAACACGATTTTCAACCTTGATCTTGTCGTGGAGGAATTTCTCGAATGCCGATAGGTCGAAGATCTTGTCGCTGACGGGTTGGGAGCAATTGATGGTGTACTGAAATTAAGTCATCAGCCTGAGCATCACATATGAGACGGCTGAAGAGCATACCTTCTTGGTCACCTTGGCTGGCTTGCCTTTCTGTAGAATCACAATATCCTCAGCCAACTGTTCAGGACGCCCGCATTGCCAAAGGCAGTGACTGGCTAACAGCAAAGCGGTGTACATACAGTAGCTGGTGCCATTTTCTTGATTGATCTTAGGTCGCAAAGAGATGAATATCCTGCGCCTGTAGAAATTGGATGGAATGGCCGTCAAGTTGGGTGATTTTGGCAAGATGGCTGTCGGGCTTCAGAAATTAGGGCTTTTGAGCTTTCCACAACTCAAAAATCCTAGATCACATGACCCTGTCACCAGAATTCAGTCTTGGCACGAAGTTTGAAAAATGGATCGCTTGTGCCAAGGCCAAATCTAAGCTAGCGCTACTAGCGCCCAGTAGCTCCATCTGCGAAAGTACAAATATCTGCCTCCTCCACCCCATTTCCATCTTTCTTTTTCTTTTTCTTTAGCTCTCTTTGTAAGTTCAAATTACACCCTCAAATTTATTCGATTATGATGGCTAACATTGTGCTACAGGCCTTTTGGCTTAGATCAAGTGTAGTATCTGTTCTTTTCAGTTTAATCTCTGAAATTGTTCTAAGGAACAAAACATTGATTAATCTCATTTTTGGATCTCGCCGGTCAAATCCCTCTGTGCTTGCGCAATGGATTTCTGGCACCGTGTCCGAGGCCTTACACTGTCGCCTTGTGATGCGAACTCATCATCTTTTCATCATCTTCTTGGGCTGGTCTCAACAGTTGGAGAAGAGTTTGACTGACAATTTCCACTTCCTCGGTAATCATGCCATTCATGTCCATCGTAGCTATAATTGACCTTGGGACCACCATGTGAGAGGAGAGCTTTAGATGCCTGCAGACTGCTGTACGTTACCGTTGGAGCCGTCATCATCCTTATCCTCTTAAGTATGATCTGTTTGCCTGAGTCCAAGGTTTTGATGTTACCCTATTGAAGCTGATCCCTACATCGTGACCCGAATCACTGAGTATGGCATCCAGCAACATCGACCCAGCCATCTTCGAGCATCTACAAGCAAAGATCGATGAAGAAGGCAGAGTCAGAGACGTAATCGAGATCCTGTCCTCGTAAATTTACATAGCTGAGCCGTTGCAGGAACTCAAAGATATCATTCAACAGCTGGAAAAGCAAGGTCCGCCAGCAAGGCCCGCCAGCAAGGCAGCCAGCAAGGCAGCCAGCTTCAATGACTCTTCTCAGACCTGACTTTACCAGGCAGAGTAACGCAGTCCATCTTGTCACGCATTCACAATACTTCCACGGGACAGCGTAGGTCATAATTTACGTCCTTGACCATCACCAAAGTTGTCTGACGAAAGCCTCGATTTGCAGTAGGATCCGCTGTGCTCCAACCATCCCAACCCTCCGTCTCAGCTCAGATCCAACTCGTCAAATCTTTGTCAGACATCGCATCTAAACATCCGTTCTACAAATGGAACACCTTGTGGACGCGGGAGATGCAGAACCTAGTACGCCGAATTTGAACGATTCCACTCTGCTATCTCGGTCGCTTCCTGTTCGCGCTAATACTACTCTGCAGGTCTTCTATCTTCAGCTGAGGTACTGGCTCGCACATCAGGAGCTTGAGACTATTGAGCAAGTTGGCACTGAGCTGGGAAGTGAGTGCTGCCTATTTCTGGAACAGAAATCGTGGCCACGAGTGGCAAGCTGAATGGATCGTGGCAGTACCCATCAACGTCAAAGACAGAGACGTTTTCCACCTCACAATCGAGGAGTACCTCCTCGCTTTGACGAACACGATTGATGAGCTGGTGCGTTCCCTTCGATCCTTCTACCTCTTCAGCTTCAGCCGCCTCCACTATTTCAAGAGACGAACCACCCTTTTTCTCCTTTGCCCTATATCCTCACACCCACCATCCTCCTCCAAACTCACACTCTTGCTACTACCCAGGCACGCCTAGCACCCAACGCCGTAACCCTAGGTTCCTTCTCCCTCCCCCTCCAAATCAGCAAATTCATCAAAGACATTCACGCCGGCTTCCAGCTCCTCAATCTCAAGAACGATGCTTTGCGTAGGAGAAGCGATGGCATCAAATATGCTGTACGTCATCCCATCTCCACCTTTTCGCCTTGTAGTGCCACCTCAAAGCTCTCTTTTCTTTCCAAAGCTCAAGAAGAAGAGCCTGGTATTGGAGGAGTCTACGAAACCTAACCGACTGACCAACCTTTGTGCGTTCCGACAGGTCAAGAAAGTCGAAGACGTGGTATATGACCTGAGCTTGAGGGGTTTACTGCCGAAGGAATGGGACAGTGCGCAGAAAGACGGGAGGGATCAGAATATTGCACCTGCATCTGCCTAGCACCGGCACCTGCTCCAGCGTCGGATATGGAGACGGAGGCATAGATTGAAGGAAGGGAAGCGGCCTGTTCCCTGCTGACAAACTTGATTGAATATTTATCGCCGGTAGTCCGCATTGCTTCATCAAATTGAGTGATATCCGACCAAGGAATGGATCAGCCAGCATACGCCTACAGCTACAAGCGATATAGGGATACTGCAACGATGATGCACCGAACCGCCGGAACAGCTTCGAAACCAGACTTGCCCAAAGCATGTGGAGGGAGGGGAATGTCGAGATGAGATGAGATGAGATCCTGGCTGGCATACTCTTTTCTGAGCATGATTAGGGAAACCTAGGCTGTGAACGAGAAGACCAACCGCTTGGGGAAGGGGGGGAAGCACGATAGGAATGCAAAAAAGTAGCAAATAACCTTGAAAATTCAAGTTGCTGTTGGGCACGAAATCTTTTTGTTCCGACTCTTCATCTTACACTATCTACAGGAAAGTGCTTGTATGTGCCACTCCGTCATCTGCCCACTAGACATACCTAACATAGATCTTCTTGTTCGTACTGTTTATACCACCCAGATAAATGATACCTACAAAATGACTTCCTATGCTGATCACACATTGGTGAGTCGATAAGCTGTGCGACAGGTAATTGACCCCCTGACCCTTTCGCAACCTGCCATGTCAGATGCCTTCACTTCCTCGCTATTTATCGCCGGCAACTCGTCAATGCGCAATCCTCAGACTTGTACTTTGGAAGGCCAACCAGACTACTAAGAAGAGCTTGGCGAGATGTAGACTAAGTCGGCCATTTCGTTGCTTTGGTGGTGGGAAGCCTTTGGGCATTGGGTCCTTGTAGTAGAGATACACTTGCAGCTGGCGAGGTGGCAGAACTCTCAGTGTCTGTCAGCAAGCATTCTGCCCCAGTGGGCACCAGGGAGGAAGATGGAACGAAAGTCCTTTTGATGCGATTCCGATGCGATAGAAAGTAGTTCATAATCTCGGTCGCCGATTTCTTGCAATCCTTTTCTTCCGCAAGGGGAATGGACTTTATTTATTATACGCCGTGGGGGCCACCACAAGCACAACGACCAGACTCGCCACAATCAGGGTCACGGCAATAAGCCCCGTCAGCGCCACACTGCCCCGGCTAGCTGGAAACTGGCCCCGAATGATCCAATGCTGGCTTTCGAAGTACCTGTGGAACCCGATGAAAAGTATCACGATACTGATTCCCAGAAATGTTGCGCCGAGCGGCTTGCCCAGATGCCGCAGCTTGGCCGCTGAATCGGAGTCGAATGCTCTGGGTTGGAGAATATGGTCCAGAAGGGTAGAGGCGGGATTGTCGGAGGACTTGTAGATGGGGTGTTCTTGCCGCAGGATGGTCGTTTGGATGTTGTCGTAGATCTCCGGGGTCAGGCTTGCGCCCATGAGCGGACTTAGGGGAAGGGATCCTGCTTGGTTTCCGCCGTTGAGGAGGTGGTCGAGGTTTCTTCTCCGCTGCTGCTGCTTTTCTTCTGCTAAACTGGTGTTCAAACGGAAGAGCTGTGTAATGGCGATGCCGATGCTGGCAAAGGCGAGGGAAGTGCGGAGCCAGGCGAGAAAGGTGCGTTCGAGAGCTAGGTGGTCTCGAGCTACGGAGCCTTTGTTTTCAAGCGAGATCGAATGGTAGTTGGAGGCTAAGCGGTGGTACCATGGGTATTTGAGAGCTTGAGAGGAGTCTGAGGTAGAAGAGCTTGAGGATTGCTGGTTTGGGGGAGAAATATTGGGTTGCCTGCTCTGGTCTCTGTCATGGTCCTGACCACCACCGAGGGCTTCCGCGTTTGGACGGTTGTCAGTGGCTTCATGATCCAAAGCACCGCTGGGAGATGAGGAGGGTAGATTGCGGTTCGGATGGCTCGGTTCGGAGAAGGAGACAGCCCGCTGACAACCTGCAGAGCCAGACGGTGAAGTTCGTCCAGGTGAAATGTCACTTCTGCTGGAGCTGTGCGAGGGCGAACGAGCAGGACTGCGGGAAGTCCCTTTTGGGATATTACAGGCCATAATAGTCAATTCGCAAGCGACGTGCACCTTTCAATCCCGTCCGAGGATGAAGACAGAGCAATTGGATGGGGGTAGAGAAGATTGCGGTCTGGCCATAGTTTATGAGGACTCGAACCAGAGCACCTTGACCATACTTAGGTCAGACATGAGAACCATTTAAGGACCGATGGCGTGATGATCGACTGCAGCTGTGCCTGGCTTTGCAGACAATCTTGCAAATATTGATTTCTATGCGAGCTTGCTAGCATCTTTGTCCAAAGTGGAGGGCTAGTTAGGGGTGAAGTTGACTTTTCCCTCCGCATCCGAGGTTCTCCAAACAAACCATTCGAATCATATCATGGCGGCTGAAGAGACAACTCTTCATGGTCAGCCAGGCAACACAGCACCGGCCATACCAAAGCTCATTTCTCGAACTCGTCGCAAGACATCGAACGAAAATACAGAACCTGTTCCTGAAACTCCTGCGCTTCCTTCCCCATCAACGCCTGAATCTATCAGGTTCGAGACACCCAGACGCCGAATATTGTCGCCTAAGGATCATGAGATATTTCTGTCATCTGAAACTTATGATCTGGTTCTCTCTTGGATCTTTAGCCTCTCAGACAGAGTCAGGTCCAACCCTCTGGCGTCTGTTGACAGACAAAGGCTCTCTCTTACCTTGAAGCGCATCTGCTCTATCTTGTCCTTTGTCGAGCAATCCATCGATCTCAACCCACCAGAAGACACTGGTTCTCGCTTTGGCAATCCAGCATTTCGTGGCTTCCATGATGACCTCGTCCTACGTTCGTCTTCAACGTATCCGTCCACCTTGGAAATTGCAGATAAAGGAGCTATCGAGGAGCTGTCTACGTACCTGATCAACTCTTTTGGCTCTAGAGAACGCCTGGATTATGGATCTGGCCACGAGCTTAATTTCATGATGTGGCTTTTATGCCTCTACAGGCTTGGACGCATCCAAACAGTGGATTTTCCTGCCCTTGTCTTGGTGGTTTTCGTGCAATACCTTCATCTGATGCGAAGGATACAAACAACGTACTATCTAGAGCCTGCCGGCAGTCATGGGGTTTGGGGACTGGATGATTACCATTTCCTGCCGTTTTTGTTTGGTGCGAGTCAGCTGGTAAATCATCCTTACATCACGCCAAAAGCGATCCACAACAACGTTCTTCTGGATGAAGAGGGCGATCAATACATATATTTGGATCAAGTCAGGTGGGTCGACAGCGTCAAGACTGTGAAAGGTTTACGATGGCATAGTCCTATGCTAGACGATATCTCCGGCGCCAAAAGTTGGCTCAAGGTTGAAGGTGGCATGAAGAGGATTTTTGTAAAAGAAGTGCTTGGAAAATTACCAATCATGCAGCATTTCTTGTTTGGGGGTCTCATTCCGGCAGTTGAGGGGATGGGCGAGCGCACCACGGAAGAGGAAGATGAGAGGATCAAGCATATTCAAGAACATGGCCATGAAGCGGATTACTGGGGCGATTGCTGTGGCATCAAAGTTCCAAGTACTATTGCGGCTGGCGAGGAAATGAAAAAGAGGATTGGTAGTGGTGGGTTAAGACCAATTCCATTTGATTAAAAGGCAAGTGATGGTCGACGTATGACAGTCACTGCAGCCTTGCTAGACTGCAACACTAAGCTAAACCCTGGGCAGCATCGAAAAGCAAGAGACGCAGCTCGTGATTTACATGCTGCAACCGTCTGACGGGTCAATTCTATCACAGGAACCTTCGCAAAATAGAGCATGTTGCTGACTGACACGCAAAGCAGCAACGCCCCACTCTTGCGTGGCAGTATCTACAGGAAGATCTGGCAAGCATTATGGAAGACGCAAAGTAGGCTCAGGATATTTGCTTGTTCTTACAGCGCTTTGCAGAATTAACCGATTAATATCGAGGTCTAAAAGCGCCAGAAAGAAGACGGTCTTTGCCTCCTGCTCGGACTCGCCAACACGAACGCCATTCAAACTTGCAGTCACTTGTCGTTTGCTCTTTCGCATTCCGTGTAGCAGATGGGTCATCAGTTCTGTGGCACAGTCCGTGACGAGGGTGACATGTTCAAAGTTACTCCTATGGCTATGTGAACTGTGACTTACCGTCAACCCTACTTCTACTATATCTAGAGAGAAATTCATCGGAACCAGCATGTACCTCACAACACCAGTCGCGCAAGCCTTCAAGCCCGAACTCCTGGGACATACAGCAGTCACACCTATTCTCGAGAACCATCGATCTCAAGCCAGACTTCGTTAGGCTCAATTCAAAACACAACCATCGATACAACGGTGCCACATTGTTTTACTTTCGAAGTTGTCGTTCGACATTGTTCAGAACACTCATCAACGAGAACAAAATGTGTAAACATGGATATGCACACGCTGTGTGCACTGTCTATGATTGCATGACAGAGATTGTGGTTGACAGGGGGATTATCAACTGTGGGCAGAATTGCCCACCTCCTTATGAGGCAGTACACATTCGAGTGGCATCACGGTTTTGCAACGGATGCATCGAGCGTTTCACCACGGCCAGGGAAAAGAAATGACGATCTTATAGTCTTCCAGAATGCGGCAGAGGTTGACCCGTGATGCACGAGCTGATTTTCGAAGTGTCTAAGCTACAGAAGCTTGCTTGATGGAGAGGCAATGGCTCGTGCTGGAAGGCTAACGGATCATGTTTGTTCATGGTACGGGCTGACATCTAACTTTGCAAGTACATTTCTTGGGCCATGTGGTGAAGGGCTATCACTATCTCACACGTGCTCTACCTCTCCAGTAGCGGAAGAAAATCCATACAACTCAGTCATGTATGTCCACGTTTTCGCTATCTTGTGTCAGTATCCTGGACCAAGAAAAAAGCGAGATCTTGGGGGAAGAAATAAGGCGTTGGTAGTATGCCTATATTTTATGTCTCAGCAGAAATTTGTCCGCTGCGTCGCTGGCTTGGCAGAGGAATTCCGCCCCCTAACTAGCTCGAAGATCCTGCATCACCTAATTAACCACAACTTCCCGCTGCAGGTCAGTCATTGGGTATTGATCAGTGAGCCGCGAGACAGCCCATCTCGTACCAGGACAGTATGCAGCCTCAGGGCGCGAGGCATTCAAAATCTAGCCTCCCGCCTTGAGCGGGGTAGTGGGACCACAACTTTGACCAATTTCAGCCCATCAGGCTCTACTCTGCCCACAGAAGTGCTTTGTGTAACGTTCTGGTAGCTCCAACTCCGGTACAGCCATTCACAGCTCTTCTGCCTGCAACTTCATTATCTATCAACACCGCTCAAAAGCATAAGCCCCTCTTCCCATCAGAAGAGATCACATATTTCTACCTCATTCAATCGCCCTCTCGCTCATTGCTTCCTATCTCCTCGCCAAACTCCTTTCCTCAAATTCTCAGCCTTTCTTTGTTTCCTGAGACACTGATATCAGACTTCTGTTTGCTACCTCATCTCACCCCCTCTCGACGCACCTCCTCAAGAATTTGTTCCTTTCTCCTCTTATTTGATAGTTCCTCTTATTCAACCAACATGACCAAAAAGCAGAAGCAACCCTCTTCTAAGCTGGTTAATGGCCTGCCTGCGGCTCCATGGATCTTCATCAACAACTCCCTCAATACCTCAAATGTCTATGCCGACGCCTTGTCCGATTTTATTCCTCAATCCCGTGTCTACGAAGCTCTTCAGCCTCTGACCTCGCTCTATGAAGGCTCAGAGCCCCATGCCGTTTCTATCTGGGCTCATTCCACCGCAGCTCATCAGGCAGCAGACATTGCGAGAGGCTGTCAGGTCAAAGCTCTGAGGCGAGGCTGCAATGTGGCATCGGTCGCTCTGTGCAATGATAGCACGTTCAGCTACTTCTTGGCTGTGAATGAAAGTGCTTGGCCCATCAATCATATCACTATCAATATTGATGAAACTCCCATTGAAGAGGTCGCTAAGAGAATCGTCAGATGGCTATGTGAGTTTACTACCCCATCAGCTGCAATGTTGTTGAGCGATCAAATCACCTCCGCCTCACTAGCATTCAATTCCCTGCTTTTGATCCCAAGCTGACACGGTCCGCCGCTAGTCACCGTCCTCAGTGTCCGCGAAACTCTCCACCTGATTCCTGAATCTGAAATGCTCGCCGTCGACACTAAACATTACGCTGACTACAAGTACTGCGCCCTGAAAGAAGTCCGAACGCACTGCAAAAGTGCCAAAATACAATTCGTCGCCCTCATTGCTTCCAGGCCCGAACTAACTGAGCCAAAGAGGCTTTCCTGGAAGGTTGTCGATAGATCAGGTCAGAGGCACAAATAATTCTACCCCCTTAACAGCTATGAAATGGACTCCACGTTAATGTGATGATTGTAGGAGAAGCAAAATTCTACTTCCACCACCGCGGCCCTACCTCCCAACTAACCTGGGATTGGGTACTCAGCCTCAAAGTCGGCGACCGCAAAGTCCTTCCTCGCATGCCCATGGTCGCTCTCCACGAACCGATCGCGAAGAAGATCCTGCTGTCCCCGCTCCGGGCCACAGGCGCCACTATCCGCGGAGTTGGACATGTGACGATGGGTCTGGGCAACGGAATGCATTGGGTGGGGGAAAAGGTTAGCATAAGAAGGAGCGAAGAGCAGAAGTATATGCGGGAGGCAGAATGGGAGGAGCGCGAGGAAGAGACGAGGAAGAGGACGGAGGCATCGAAGAGGATGAAGGAGGAGAAGAAGCAGAGAAAGGTTCGTGCAAGGGATAATGCGGTGGTGAGATCTGAGGGCAGCACCAAAGAGAAGGAGAAGAACGACGTAGACTTTAAGATCTTCAACGAGGAAGGTGAAAAGACCTGGAAAGATGTGGAAGATGATGTGGTAAGTTCGGTTGCAGGCAGCTTGGTGGACGAGAAGGTTGAGAAGGAGTTTTGCTGATTGATTGAGGTGAAGGGATTTGTTTTGCTTATCTCAAAGGAATCTCGGGCCACAGGCGAATAGGGAGGGGAGATTCTTCTCCGCAGAAAGGGGGTCTAGTCATCTGCTTTAAGCTCACGGACTCTCAGATGTGGTGTTCGTGGGGAGCCCAAGCAGACTTCCTGACAAACTAGCTCTGCGAGTTGAGAATGAGACCTATCTCATGGTTCTCCCCAATAATTTCGCTTGACCCCTCGTTGCTGCTACGAATAGGAGTGCAAGAAGCTCATCCCTTGACTAAGCTACTGGTAATTACAAGTAAGCGAACGTGGAAAATCGTCACAAAAGTCGTGGCCGATTTCTGCAAGCTGGCTCAGTGCCGCAGTGCAGCACCCAATTTTCTGTCGACCAATCTTCTCTCTTAAGGCATGCTCCAGATACGCAGCGCCTCAACGAGCCTTAATTACTCCCCATTGCGTGTCTGTCGTTCTCAAATTGTCTTTGTTCTTCCCCCCGTCTTTATCTTTGACATCATCCAATGCCACCCGACGACTACAAATCCACGCCTTCGACCGGAAAGCTTAAGCTCAAAGGCGTCAAAGAATCAAAAGTCGCGAAGAAAAAGAAGAATAAAAATTCAAAGAATGACAAGCCTAGCGAAGGTGTACAGGATAACTTAGCCATGTTAAAGAAGCTAGAAAATGATAGGGAGATGGAGATAGAAGATAGGAGGACAGAGAGGGAGTCTAAGGAGCCAGAAGAGGAACAAGAGGGAGATGAAGACTTGGGGACCAGAGTAAAGACCGAGGCAGAGAGAAGATTTGACGAGCAAAGACGGAAGAGGGTATGTCCACTGCATTCCGCACGCCCCACAGCCTTGATCCAGCCTCGACCAATTCAATTTTATACCGTTCTGTTTCTGGCAATATTCAAGCCACAGTGCTAACTAGAAATGGTGTTCCAGCTAGATGACCGTCTGAAACGCGAAGGTATAAAGACCCACAAGCAACGTGTTGAGGAACTCAATCGGTATCTTTCTGGTCTGAGCGAACATCACGATATGCCAAGGATTGGACCTGGATAATCATCATCGCGACAGCACTCCTATTTCTCCGTCCGTTACAAAAGGGTCTACTTCGAACGCAAGTCCTCCTATCTTACTACTTGCAACAAGTAAGTGCACAAGCGAGACTCAAACGGACAAACGTACGCAGACTATATGGCTCTAAAGCTACGCAGGTCTTGAATGGTGGTGTCAAGCCTCAAAGGCCAACCGAGCCTCGGATCATATGTCCTCGTCTGCTCCCAAAAACAGTTTCTCATGCGTCGTCGATAAAGTGGAACAAATGTGGTACCGTCCCGTCTTCGCTAGTCTCGAAAAGTCCCCGATCGCCTTGCCATGAATCGATTACCTCGCATTCTCTGCATCTCCCAGCTCCCAGGAGTGTGGAGTGTCTATGTCACGGGCGATGAGGAATCGAACGTTTCCGAAGCTGAAATGTTACCTATCATAATCGAGAATGCTAATTTTGCAGACTCGATGCCTATCATCCGTGGCGAACTCTCAATATCAGGAATAACCACGAGAATCAGTTGCTTGGAGATGGTCAAGCCAAGACCGGAGATCGACTTCAATGTGTTGGCAACCTGACAATGCATTCGACTGACTCAAACAAAAGATCCATCTTGTGCAATGTACAATACCATATATATTCAGCGACCATTATCTCTCCCCCCTCGCCAGTGCCTCAGCCTTCACCGGGCCATATCCTATCCGCCACCTGCTTCATGAACTTCGACTTATTTACCATATCCTCCCTCTTCACCCCATTCCCACTACTATGGCTCGCAAAGCCACACTGAGGACTCACGCCCACCCTCTGCAACGCCTCCTCCAACTCTTCTGTCTCCCTTCACCATAACTTTCACCACACTCCGCACCCTATCTCCATCTCCCCTACGTCCTCCACCTCGGCGAACTTACTCGTAATAACCCCCGAAATTACGTTCTCATTCCTCGGCAGATGCTGCATCGGCTCGAACCCGCCTACCCTTGACGTGTCATACTCGACGTAGTAGCTGTGCATACTCATCTCCTGGAAGAGCTTGATGGCGATGCGCTCGGAGGATCTCTCCTAGAAATGGCGGCTGCCGACGAAATTGCCACAGCAGATGTGCATTTCGGATGGGCTTTGCGACATGCAGGAGTTGTACAGTTCGATGTACGTGTCGAGGAGGTCGTCGGGAGTGTATCTGTTATGGGGGGTTTTTTTCCCAGCCCGCGCGCATTGATTGAGGGCAGAAATCTGCGGAAGTCAGGGGATCGAGCGAGGAGAGAGAGAGAACGTGGGAAAGACACAAAAGCCATACTCGGATCATCGAAGTGCATATTCCTACACCCTTGCTCATACAAAATCCTCCATTCCTCCTGATATGACTTGGCTATTTTCGCAAGATACTCATCATGATACTTATACACATCTTTCGGGTACGCCCGCCCTGGCCTGTGCCGCATATGATAGCGACTCGGCGCCGCGAGCGTCAGCTTTAGGTTCTTATGCATCTCCTCCGGCACAAGCGTCTTGAGGTAGTCGAAATGATTGGTATAGGTGCTGCCGACATGTTTGATCTTGCCAACGCAAATAACGGATTCGCCGGGTTTGGTGCCCGGTTCGGTGCAGGCGGCTATGTCCGGGAGGTAGGAGCGGAAGATGTCGACCGACGGGTCTTGGATCTCTTTCATGCCTGGGAGACCGGGCCAGAAGGAACCCCAGAACACTGGTTTTGGCGGGTTACCGTTGGGGGGGGTAGATGGTCAATGGTGGGTGTGTCAATCTGTCTGCGGTGTTCGCCATCTGTGATGGCGTGAAAGCCGAGTTTCAGCTGTACATCGACTATCTCCTTGATGTCTAAGTCCTCGATTGGCTGGAGATCTGACCCTTGTGCCTTGCCCTCGTTGACGGCTTTGCACTTGTCTAGGAGCTTCTCGGTGCGGAGAAGAGAGCCTCGATTTTCTGCCCGAAAAGGGGGCCCTCTATAGAGCTTGTCTGACAGAGTAAATGACTTTGAGGCGTGTTCAATGGCTTGACGTTCTCAAAATCGATACATGACCTGTAACGCTCGTAGTAACGACGTCTGTGGGGCTGCAAAGAGGCGAAGAGGGAGGGGAAAGGCATGACTGACGTTAGGATAGGATCCAGTATATCAACTGTGGTATGGTTTCGGCAATAGGCTTGAAGCGCTGCCACGATTGTCTCCCATGCTGAAGGCAGAGGAGTCTAAGTTTAGCTGGAAGAGGCTTGAAAACTTAGGGTCCTCTCTGGGACGCTGCTCCCTACATTAACGTGGAGTACACCCAAATGCAACACACCCTCAAATGCAACATCTCATCATTCGATTAAAATTACTCATTTTCAACTGCCCGCATCAGTCTCAGAAAGAATTCAAATTACTAAAAATCACAGCGAAATGACTGCAGAATTTCAGTCTATGATATGATAGAATTTTAGACCTTTATATCAAGAAGTGCGAGTGTGACGATAGATTTTGTTATTCTTTACCCAGAACGGACAATTTAGTTTAAGGTACTTCACCTTACTGGTGTTGTGAGTTTCATCCATGAGGGTTAGGGCGGCAGCACCCTCAGCCGGGTGCGGGGTGGGGTCTCTTCTACAGTACTACGAAGTACCAATCTTCGTGTAATGCAAAGAGGCCCACACTGGGCATGACAAGCTTAAGCAAAATATGGAGTTTCTGCCGCTTATTCCATGCAAAGGGACGCGTCCACTAAGGAAAAAAGTACTTCAGTCTCTGAAGTCAGTCACCTCTGCGCCCGTCAACCAGCTCAACCCATAAGATACTTGCATTTCTTTCTGTCGACGGAAGTCAATGCCCATCCAGATGACCCTGATAAATCTGCTCTTACCTTGTCAGGGTTCTCGCAGTGTGAACGAGCACGAGAACTGAGCCGGGAGCCTCCTAAACTTAACACCAGAATTTGCTGAGATGGAATAGAGTGTCTTTCGCCGATTGACAAAGTCAGCTTGATACTCTGTAATCGTGCGCTGCTCTGGGCCCTCGGAAACAGACACTGGACATCACTCCGCCCTGATAAAGAAATGAGGACTATCGAGAAGTATTTTTGACTACATTTATAAGAGCTTTCTCTGGCTATTTCTTTCGTCACTTTTGCTCTCGTTTCTATCTGTATAATGACTCAGGTTCGCCTGACCCGGAAATCCAGCCCAAGAATCATTTGCTCTGCGTTGGAAACCAATCCAGATAAGACCTCTGGCGATGAGTGCGAGCTCACCCGTCAATATCTCGATACCGATTTGGTTTCCCTCATCTACAGCTGGCTATGAAGAGACACCATCACGGCCCAGAACATAACATCTCTACTGAATTGTTGTCATTCACTGAAGTTTAAGAGTCCGTTCACGAAGATGAGGCCAAGGGGGTCACGACGCTGTTATCAGTCGAAGCGCAGATCTGCTCAGAGCCGATGCGCTTGTGTCTACGAATCCAGCAGTGGGCATTGATTAGCTCTATGAAGCGCGATATAATGCTTCCCAAGACCAAACTTATGATAGTATGTGATCACATAACAACTTGCTCCTCGGAGATATCTCAGCTTGTTGAGTTTTAATTGAAAGGCCGCCGCACACAACTCAATTATCGAAGAGATCCGGATGTCCTTAAATGTCGCTATTTCAACAAAGACTTTCAAGTGGAGATTAAGGAGATTGGTAGCAAAGGACTGGCGTTGTTAATCTCTAGATGGCTTGATCTGGGATCGGGATTGACACCGATGGATACCAAGTGGCGAGTCCATCTTGCCAGAGACAAAGCCGCGGAAGTGGGCAAGTTGGGCGAGGCTGAGGACATGCGCCTGCGCTTCAAAAGTGAGTCTGATTTGTCGCAGGATTCTCTTTCTCGTCAGAACGCCCATACTTAATAACAAACCGTTTTAGGGGCGCAGTGAGCCGTTGGAGTCACAGAACTTGGATTCTACAGGCCGGTAAACGTCTACCCTGTTACTATTCAGACCGAATATTCTTCTTAGTATTTATCCCAGCACATCTATCACTTACTCTAGCCGCGCAGGAGATATTTTTCAGAGCTAAAAAGTTAGATCCCAGCTCCACGGCAGCCCAGCTTATGCGGGAGGTGAGCGTACACCTAACTTGATTGCATCTGCGCTCACGACTCATGAAACGCGATTCCGCTGCTCTAGAGTCGAAAGCTTCCGCCGTGCGGCGTTATCATGTTTACCTTCAGTATCCTCTAGGGGGAGCACGGTGGGCATGAGTAAAAACGGTAGGGGCAGGACTAACGCTGTTTTTTGTACCCGTCACGTTTCTTTCTTCCTTCTTTCTTTTCTTTCGGTGGGCTTGAAAGTAAGTCGCGCAGCACTCACCAGTGACTCACCCTGCTCACGAGGTATGGGTATTAAAGGGCATCGTGAAGGGGAGTAAGAAGGTGAGCTCAGCCTTCTCCTGCATCTCACTTCTTGGTGCCAAGATCAACAAAACCTGATCAGGGGTGGAGCCCCGCCCCCCGAGGGCCCGGGATTAGTGCCGCCCCTGAGCCGCTTGCGATACTGGCAACGTGACAAACTGGTCAACTAAAGAACATATATGCTTGTACGCTTGTGTAAATAAGCACTTCTTCTGGCACTGAGGAGCGCCAGACTGCGGTTTTACTGACTCGACTCTCACATCCGTTCCATATCAAGGATGGAGTAGTAGTTGTCACTTAAGGAAAGTACAGCTGGATTCAATTCTCAAAGCTTATTCAACATTCATCCTTTTCTAATGTTTTGTGCTAATCGAAAGGTCTCACCAAGGCTTGATGACGGCTAAGACGCATCAATATATATGTAGGCTTAGAGTCATTTCCTTGATTCAACTTTTTCTAGAGAAAGTGATTCTTTCCCCTCTAAAACTGTTTTCCTTTACAGCTTTTGTTACTGTTCAGTGCCTAAATACGAAAATGCCATGTCTTAAGTGCGGCAAAAGAAATGGGGGGTTATTGTGGTTGTATTCGGATGCCTCTTGGAGGACCAAGAATTTCCCATCAACCTGGAACAGCATCAAGCTCCAGCGAGCGTCCTGCTCAACAAGTTTCTAGAAGCACCGATATTGTCCCAGCGACAGGTCCACCAAGCGGAGGCACTGGAGAAGTTGGCCCAGCAGCTCAAAGTGGTCCAGCAGGACAACGATTTCCACGAGCCTCCCAGCGCGGTACAAATGAACCGTCGGCCGCCTCGGCCCCACGCGCCTCCCGAAGCGACCAAACTCGACAGACTGCTGGATCCTCATCGACTAGGCACACAGGACGGGCTTTCCGGGCTTCTGGAAGTGATCCAACTCAACGGCAGATAGCCCGTCCGTCAATAGGGGAAGAAGGTTCAAAACCAAATGGACAGGCCCCAACAGCAAAACAACAGTGGCAAGAGAATTTCGCAAACATACAAGAATAACTGCAAAAAACGCCCAATACAAGGATGCAGAGTGTCGGCGGTAACACTCTCGCTCTTGGCCATAGATCCCTTGAAGCGGAATGCGAGAAAGCAGCAGAGAGACCCTCCCGAGAGCAGGGCAATTTGGGCTATAAAGTCCGCTTCAAGTTTGAGATATCAACATTTGCATTGAAGCCGAAAAGCGATAGGCATCCCTCTGATATTATGAGAACTCTTTTTCGAAAACCAGTCCACTGGACAATTGAAGTTTCTTAGTATGAGGGACCTTGGCGTTCTGATCGGGTTCCTGAATGGACTGTCCCTTGCGACTTGATACCCAAGATCACGTAATTCGCCATGGTTCCAACCTGTATTCTACCCGTCCTGGAGGGACAATATTAGAGCTGGTTGGATTCTGCTTGATACTCACTACAAGGTTCAAAACTCTAGATCTTCGAAGTCTGGAACCCGCACTACTGTTAGGCTTCCACTTGACGATAATGAAAAGGAAGTAAGTTTCCAACTAGCGGAGCTCGAGCGGATTGCGCAAGCTGTTGTACACTTTGAAAACCCTTTACAAATGCTGATGCCTAAAAATCGAGAGCAGAGAGGCAACTGGCATGATAATGTACGTTTACAAGGTTGATCTCGATCTCGCGCCATTGACGCTATCGGAAAAGCAGCAAATTACGAGAAGCTATCGGCATTATTGTGACCTGCGCCAGGTGGTCACTATTGCTGGGAATTCTGCGGGCCAGGCACCGTGGTCTTTGTGCAGCGCGGCACAAGCCAAGCAGCTGCTGGTGTTATCAGACCGATTGAACGTACGTTGGCCTTCATTCAAGCCTGTCTTGACCTTGAATCTGCAACACAGCTGGAGAGATTTTCGCCCGACATTAGAGGGCTTTCCTCATTCCTGTCTGGAATGTCTCCGCTGTCTCGTCCGATTCCGATGAGTATCAGTCTCCCGAGTAGCTCCGACCAGCAACCCCAAATCAACTATGGGCCTTCGCCACAGAATAGCGATCTTCGGAAAAAGAAAGAAAGCAATCGAGATCCTCGGCGCATTACTCCTCCTTGACCGAGTGGTGTAGTTTTCCGACATTAGCCATTTGTTTCGAAACATACCGATCATGGCTACCAAGTTTGAAAGGATACGAAATCAGTGGGGCAGCGGCGTTCTGCGGCGTTGTCAAACAATGATCTACACACCTGTCCTGCCTGCCCCCAGCTCACTAGCTATCTTAGCTGGGTGATCGAAAGGCGCTCGAGGGAGGCGGTCGTTGCTAGACAAGGGGCCCCGGACAGGCAACAAACAAGTCTAGGTTCACGCTTGATGACGAATGTTGAGTATTGGGTGCAAGGGTATGTAACAAGCTAGGAGAGTCAGAGACGGGAAACACGGTTGGCAAGAGGGACTACATTCATCAGATCCACCAGAAGATAAGACATGCTTGCGCATAATTGCCATTGAAGCCGAAGATCAGCCAGCTTTGTTGCTGGTTCGGCGCAGCGGCATCTGATGTCTCATCCTATCCGCCATACCGCTTACGCCACACGCAGGAACATCGTCGGCTCGTAATCGAAAGTGAAACCATGATAGCCTTGGATTCAGGCTTGCGAGACAGGTCCTTTGGGATAAACTATATCTACCCCTGAAGAACCGCACAGTTCCTTGGAAATACTCCTTCGCTAAGCATCCAGCATGATGGTAGCCCCACTGCACTGCTATGGCTCACGCACCAACCAGGTCACCGTCAAGCTCGAGCGACCTTCAACAGATCGTTCTTTGTCATCACCATCAGGAATCCCCACGGGTGATGATGGATCGACGATACCGTTCAACTCACTCTGCGGAACCTTGGCATCATTGGCCGATCTACCCAATGAACTCCTCGACCATGTTCTCGAGTTCTTGGACGGCCAATGTCCGTCTGAGCGGAATTGGCACCAAAGACCCGCCCTGGACATTGCTGGATCCGCCCGGACGGACGTAAAGAGCCTCTCCTTAACTTCGAAGTCTATCAGGGCATTGGCTTTGAAGCGCCTGTTCGCTCATGTCTGTCTCGATCCGAATCAATCGCCTGCTTTCCTCGGTTTTGTGGATCGATACGCTTTGGCCCCGCGTGTCCAAAGCATTCTGGCTCGTATGACTGAACCATGTCGATTGATCTTACATCCCTTGTGGTGGGCGCGTCTCCTGAACGCTGTCCCAGCTCTGACTTTTACGATCATCTGTCCTCCCTACGTCTTCGCAGAATTTGCTTCGAAAAGCATCGTCGACGTAGATAGTTGGGCGTTCAACATGCCTTACCAGATCATCCGATTTCGGCAGTCGAGATCGGCCGCTATGCAGCATACTTCCTTCAATGACGACCATGATTTGTTTTCTGCAAGACCATGGACCGAGTTTTCGGTCAATGAAGGGTCATGCTTGAAGGTCTATTCGCAGTATGAATACTTCCTTCGCCGGACGCCATCCCTGATGAATGCACTTCTGTTACGTCCATCACCGGGACTGGGTGCAATGCTTGCCAAGCTGGAGAAGTTCACCTACACTGCGATATTTCCCTTCTACAACCACGTTGAGGATGTCCTCAAGAATGTCCGCAAGATGACAAGTCTGCAGCATCTCCGTTTCAGGCTCTGTCCGGATCCTGAAAGCAGTGTGATTGATGACGAGCTGGCTGATTCGAAAGGTCACATTGACATTTCAGATGCTTGGATGGAGTTCAATACTGCATACACGCTCGTTGCTCACACAGCTCGGTTCCTTTCGGTCACGTATTCTTTGCAAGAGTTCCAGGTTGAGGATGTGTCGATGGAAGGCATCAGAGAGGGACTAATAGAAAGCTTGAACGGGATTCTAGACGGCAATATGTCACACCAGGGAGATGGGTTATGGGGGAGAATACGGTCTGACGTGAAGCATGAGCAATGTGTCGGCGAATGATGACACGCGCTATGGCACTAGCTGTCATAGGGATTCATAAAAAGGCCCCCGCCCGGCCAAAGGACAGATGCTCGCAGAAAGAGAATTGCCTGTCAGCAAATGGCGAACCTCGGTCCGTGGTCCACTGTATCGGACGGAATGACTCCAGGTCGAGCAGCCTGGATTTGTCCTCCCCACGGTACGAATCTTGTCGGCCCTCGGCAAAGCCACTGACACGCAAGCAGTGCAGAAATGGAGTGATTGTTTGGAAACCTGTCCAGGTAGCCGTGTGCTATGGACTTCCAAGACCGCTTCTTGAGACCGCCCAGGTATTTGAAAAGATCCGGCCTTCTCTCCTAGGATAAGCGGCTGTTTTCGGTGGGCCATTGGTGCCTGTTAGTCCCCGGGCAAGCGTACGAACATCTGCTGTTGGGATGATCTGAGCCACCGTGCCTGATCTTGACGTCGCTAGGACAGGGACACATCTATCGTTCTTCTTACGTCCAGACCTGTGGATGTGTCGTATTGAAGCCAGGTTCATGGACGGCGGTGCTCGAGAGGGCAGGGCAGATCCCATTTCCTCTCCGTGGGACCTTTGGGACAAGTGCTGGTAGTGACCCACGAGGTAGAGGCTCAAGGCTATTTAGCCGCGCAAGGCAGGAAGTCGTACTGGTGGAATTGGCGCAACCCGGCACAAAGGCTTGTGATTCCAACGCGGGATTACCGAGTCTACCTGATACGCACTGATGATCGTATGATATGGTTCGTCGTACGACCGGTGCCAGGATCATGTGCAGCAACCATGTTTCAACAAGTCTCTCTCGGAAACACAGTTTGAGGTTAGACTGTGACCTGAGTCGTCTTGACTATCGCTTCAGAAACGACCCGTTCTGGTCAGACCCGGTGCTTCGGTCACCGAACGGGAAATCGGCCTGTCCACCAGTGCGGATGTCGCCGCATCTGGGAGACTGGGAGATGAGGTTGAGTTTGCTAGAGAGAGAGCCACATGCGCGAGTAGACGATGGCGGGAAGAATGGGCACATGGTTCCTGGGGGGGAGCCGGTGACGGTAGAGCCAGGTGTACCCACCCAACAATACATATGCATATGTTACCATCACACCATCAGTGCGTGCCACCTGTGTGCAGATGACTGATGGTGGTCAGTCACGAGAAGGCTCCATCTCACCGTTGGCTGGCGGGATATCAGTCGCACTGAGGAAGATGGGGTGGGAAGGGAAGGGAAGGGGAAGGGGAAGCCCTTAAGTTTTAACTAGTGATGACCCCCTAAGGCGCCCCCTCTACCCCGTGCGCCAGCTGCCCGTCCCCCATCCAGCTCCCATTGTCGTGACTCCAGCGAAAGCCCAGACATCAATCCTCCGTTCCACCGCCGAGGGCAGACATCCTGGACAGAATCAGTTTCGAGCGCAAAGCAGGAGACCGTAGATACCGACCTCGGCGACAGCTTGGTCGCCACTGCATTCTGCAGCTGGACCTGTGATGGGGCCGCAACTTGACCGACTTTGACGAAGGGAATGTTCCATCACAACACTGCAAACAATCACACAAGCGGACTCCTCCCCCAACTCCCCCACAGCAAGATCGCCTTCATTCTCGATTTGTTTCGCTCGACCATTATCAACCATTATTCCAGCCTACCTGGTAATCAAAGCGTTACATCTAACGCTGACAAACCTCCTGTACTTCGGCACCCTCAGAATCGTTGCATGATGGCAGCCGCAGCCAATCTGAAGTCACCTGAAGACATAGAACTGCCTCCCTCTCCTCCTGTCGAACTGAGCCACCACCACCACCACCACCACCACCACCACCACCACAACAACAACAACGACGAGCTTCCTCTAAGATCCCCATTCCCATCCTTACTATCACGTCCCGAAACACCAGACAGAGTCTCGTCCCCTGATTTGACTGCCTCAACCACGGTCAACTTGGCGACACCGCCGCCTCAGATTCCTCGCAACCGATCTCCAATGTCACGCGGCCACTTGCGCTCTCACACATCTGCCGGCACCCTAACACTACCTCCCATGCAGAGAGCTCATAGCAGTCCAGGAGTAGACTCAACCGGGCGTTACATCATCCCAGCTGCTACTGCACCGCACCGACCTGCGTCTCCCCTGGGTCACTCTACCCGCAGACGCAGTCCGCTGAGATCGGCAATGGAGGATATATACCCAAGTGGCCCGACCTGGAGCGGTCTTTACATCGAACCCAACATTCCAGAGCATGCAGAGCTTGACATCTCAACCAGCAGCACTCTACCTCCCAGCATATCTGAAGGAGACCACAGTCACACATCGTTATCTCCAGCATACAACACGATCCCACGATCACGACGAACTCCGCCAAGCCCGCTCTACCACTCCTCATCTGCGCCCAACCTCCCCCGAACCACTGCCAGCCCAATATCCGCCGGCAACTCCCCCTTACTGAACGCCCAACGCTACGCCAACGAACCCTACCCCCTCCACCACGCCTTCTCCTTCGGCTCCGCCTCCTCCATGCCCAGCACCCCCACCTCACTCCGCTCCCGCTCCCCTTCCATCAGCTCCCTCGAAACCATCCCTGACACCCCCGACGCAGAAGAAGCCGCTCGTCTGGAAGAGGAAGAATACCTAAGAAATCGACCTGGCATCAATGGAGAAAGTGAAGAGTCAGAAGGAAGGGACGGAGCAAGACGGAAAAGCTCGTCGGAAATGCGATTCGGTGGCAAGGAGAAGAGGAAGAGGTGGTCTGTTTGTGGGGCGGAGAGGAGAGGGGATTTTTCCTTGGAGGTGATCGAGGAGTGATAGCACGGATGGACGGATCGGACTTGGCTATGAGACGGTGTTGGACGGCAGGCGTCAGGATGCGCTCAGCATATTATGGCGTTCTTGAGGGGTAAGATTGTGCTCTGGGTCTTCTACTCACGGTGTGGTGTGACAGATCGATGAATGTCCCCGGCGGGGATTGAAGAGAGAAAGGCCGTCGATGGCCAAGCTTCAGCTAGTTCTTACTTATGATACCCCTTTTCCATACTTGCCTCTCTATTGAAATGGAGGCGAATATCATGCCATCCCTCCGTCTCCCACACTTTCCACCCTCTCCTTTTTCTTTCATTGCCATAAAGACGGACTCAACCTGCTCAGAGCAAAGCAGACCGGACCGGAACCGGACCAGACCAGATCAGACGAAA
>JAABUK010003120.1_pt1 | contig 28439 bp, 20 predicted proteins | sample 5559141 | NCBI WGS metagenome assembly JAABUK01 (sample SAMN10711869, study PRJNA513367) | rock metagenome | isolation source: Antarctica rocks | place: Antarctica: Victoria Land, Pudding Butte nord | collected 2016-01-03
GGGGGTAGATACAACCTTGGCGGGCATGGTGCTCCGGATCCGTAGAATTGGCCTCGAGAACCACATTCTACGCTGGATCAAGGGCTTGTACTATGCCCGCCAACCCTCATGAATTATTCAGGCTAGGGACCATGCCATTCAGCAGGGCAGGTGGCTGCTATGGGGCCGAAAGGCGGAACGCGCGGGAGCTGCGCAGGAGACGGGAACACCTGAGGGAGCTGACTGACTGTCATGTATCGGCCGCTGCGGAGCGGCGAAGGCGGGCCATGGCGACGATCCCCAGGAACGGGCCGACCGCCAGCGTCATGAAGGCGTGATCCCACCCCACCCAGTCGACCACGACCGGAATGAGTTGGATGCTGACCAGGGTGAGCAGGAAGCCCATGCAGGTCTGCACGGTCAGCATCGTGCCCACGAGGGACTTCTCGCTGAGCTCCGCGACGGCGGCGGAGAACTGGGCGGAGTCGGCGATGACCGCGACGCCCCAAACCAGGCTCACGACGAGCAGCGGCCAGGCCGGCCCACCGAACAGCAGGCCGATGCAGGCCGCGCACAGGCCGCTGACCGCCATGGCGACGATGGTGACGATCGCGCGGCCATAGCGGTCGGCCGCCCAGCCGCCGCCCAACGCCCCGAGCGCGCCGACAGCGACGACGGCGAAGGCCGCCAGCTCGGCATTCACCGGAGGCGCTGCGCCATAGCGGACGCGGAGGCTGGCCGCGAGGAAGGCGCCGATCCACGCCCACATCGCATATAGCTCCCACATATGACCGAGGTATCCGAGGTTGGCCAGCCGGACCCCCCGGTTGCGCCAGGCCTGAAGGGCGTTCTCCGGCCGCAACGGGGCCGCAGCGGGAAGGTTCGGGCCCAGCTCCGCCAGGCGGATGAGCCCGGCCGCGAGCAGCGCGCCCGCCGCCGCGGCAGCGATCGGCCAGCGCCAGTCCAGCCCCCCCGCGACCGCGACCAGATGCGGAAAGGCCGATCCGAGCGTCAACGCTGCGACCAACAGGCCCACCAGCAGCCCGAGGTCGCCGGCTGCCCAGGTCGCGGCGAGCTTCATGCCCACCGGGTAGACCGCGGCCATGCAGGCGCCGGTGACGAAGCGCAGCATCGGCACCGCCGCCGAACCCGGCTCAAAGAACAGGATCGCGACATTGGCGAGCGCTGCAACCCCGGCCCCGGCGGAGAACAAGCGGCGCAGGTCGAAGCGGTCCGGCAGGCTCAGCAGGGCGCTCGACAACGTGCCCGCCACGAAGCCGCCCTGCACGCTGCTGGTGAGCAGCGCCTCGTGGAACGGCGTCAGCGTGACCTGTGCACGGATCGCCGACAGGGATGCAGTGGTGGCGAACCAGGTGGACATGGCCGCGACCTCGCTGATCAGCAGTACCGCCAGCGAGAAGCCTCGGCCCGCCCGCCTCGTCATGCCGGCCGCGTCCGCCGCGCTCAGTGTGCCACCGGCTTGCAGCCGCCCTTCATGCATGTCTCTCAGTTTCGAGTTCCGGGCTCGCGTAGCCGTTAGACCGATTGCGCCGGAGGCCGTGCTATTTGTCAAACGCTGGCCTGCATCCGCAGCCAGTCAAACTGGCCGAGTGAAAGCGCGTGGGACCGCGCGATAACCGGAAAACAGCGGGTAAGACGCATGAACGAGACAGGGTTTCGCGCGCTGGTAGCGCGCAAGGACGGCAAGGAACAGACGGTTGCCCTGGAAACCATGACCGACGCCGACCTGCCGGAGGCGGACGTGACGGTCGACGTCGAGTACTCGTCCTTCAACTACAAGGACGGCTTGGCGCTGAAGCGCCTAAGCCGCATCCTGCGCAGCCATCCGATTGTTCCCGGCGTGGACTTCGCCGGCACCGTGGCGCGATCCGGGACCGACCGGTTCCGGCCCGGCGATAAGGTCGTGCTGACGGGCTGGGGCGTGGGCGAAGGCTGGTCCGGCGGCTTTGCCGAGCGCGCCCGGGTCAAGGCGGAATGGCTGGTGAAGCTGCCCGCCGGTCTCGATACCAAACAGGCGATGGCGGCCGGCACCGCCGGGTTCACCGCCATGCTGTGCGTCATGGCGCTCGAGCGTCATGGTATCCGCGAGGGGGGCGACGTGCTGGTGACCGGCGCGGCCGGCGGTGTCGGCAGCGTCGCCGTCCGGCTGCTGTCGCGGCTGGGTTACCGGGTGACGGCACTGACCGGCCGGGTTGGCGAGAGGGCATTCCTGGAGAAATTGGGGGCGACGGCCATCCTGGATCGCGCGGAGTATCAGTCGCCGGGCAAGCCGCTGCAGGCCGAACGCTGGCAGGGCGGCGTCGATACGGTCGGCGGCACCATCCTGGCCAACCTGATCGCGAGTACCGCATATGGCGGTGCGGTGGCGGCCTGCGGGCTGGCCGGCGGTGCGGACCTCCCCTCCACGGTGTTCCCGTTCATTCTGCGCGGTGTCGCGCTGCTCGGGGTCGACTCGGTCCAGTGTCCGATGCCCCTGCGGGAGGAGGCATGGCGCCGCATCGCACAGGAGTTGCAGCCCGACGACTTCGCGATGGTCACGCAAGAGGTCGGGCTCGACGCCCTACCCGGCCTCGCCGACGCCATCATCGCCGGACAGGTGCGCGGGCGCACGGTCGTCGATGTTCGCCGGAGGACGTGACAGGAGCTGACCCCGGCGCCGGGCGCTGCGGTGTTGACGGGGACAGGCCGCTACCCCAACTGCGCATGGTCTCGCTGCGCAATGCGCGCTGCACCTCAGGTTGTGGTGGGGCCACCATCCATCGGGCCACTCACGTGTTCTATGTAAAATGACGATTTCCGGAGTCACCACGCCGCAGCACGATCGCTCATCCGGAAAAGGCTTGCCGGAGCGCGATGCAGCGCTGCGCCTTGAACCGCGGATTCGGCCAGTGGCGCCGGGACCGGCCGCCGGCGCACGGCAAGATCAGGCGCGCCGTAGGTTTCCGTCCAAAGCCGTAGGGCTGCTGCTGATCGGGGTGCTGGCGATCGGGCTGGGCGGGTTGGGAGCCATGCTTGCCGATGGAGGCGGCCGCGCTGCCAAGCCGGAGTTGGCGCGGATCGCCAGACAGGAGCGGACCCGGGACGCAACGACCCAGCCGCAGGCTCCGGGGGCGGCCGGCATAGCCGTCGCACCCTCGATGGACGCCGCCCACCAACCCTCTCCGGTCCCGCCCATGTCGTCGCAGGCTACGGCATCGCACACCGACCCGCGGCTTCCGGCCGCTGCACCCCTGAAAATCACCATCCACTATTCCAGCGAGAATGTGGCTGCATACCGGCGTGCGGTTGAACTCGCACGCGGCCTGAGCGGGCAGGGGCTGGACGTTGCCAACCCGGTTGCGTCGCCCGAGCGCATCGCTGTCAACACGGTAGGCTATTTTTACGCCGAGGACCGGCCCGGCGCCGAGATCGCGGCGCGCGGACTTGGTCCCGCGTGGAGCCCCGTGCAGCGGCATTCTACCGCACGTGAACCCCTTCCAGCTCCCGGCGCGATCGACCTCGCAGTGGCCGGGCCATGATGCCGTAGCTGAGCCAACGGCGACGGCTCTGCCATACCTGGGTCCGGGCCGCTGCACCCTACATTTTGAGTGGTTGGGCGTATCTCCGGGCCCTGCCGCAAGCTGCAGCTCAACGAGTGTGCCTGGAATCACGGAATCGCTGCCACACCAGATACGCGTGCGTTTGCCGCGACTCTGCCGTACCGAGTTGCAGGCTGCTCTGGCTCTGCACTCTGGCGTTCTGGCTGGGTAAGCTCAGCTTAACCGATTGCGCCGAAAGGCCAGTCATGCTCGATTTATCACGGTCTTTTGTCTCATTGCTATTGCCTATCAGGTGCATTTATCTCATATTAATTCTATTGCCCGTTGTTCCAGATGTGCGGGCGACTAGGAGCAGGATGTGTTCTTTCCGCCGACGGGAGAAGCAGGTTGGCCGCAGTTTCCGAGGCTAATACAATAAAGCTGTTCAATGAGATTCTGGCGGACGGGCAATCGACTGGAACGGTGTTGGATCAGCCTGTCCAGAATGCCGGCCTGATCGCCTGCGACCGGGAGCCGATCCATGTTCCCGGCTCGATCCAGCCACATGGCATGATGCTGGTTGCGGACCGCAGCGATCTGCTCGTGCGGCATGTCGCGGGCGATGTCGAGCAACGGCTCGGCGTGGTGGACTGGGCAGGCCAGGCGTTGGCTGCGCTGCTCGGCGAGACGCTAACGACGCAGGTTGCCGCACTGCTTTTGCCTGGCGCTAGCGGAGGCTTCATCGGCCAGCTTCACGCCCCGGCCGGCGAGGTCCTGGACGTCAGTGCCCATCCCAGTGGCGCATACGTGTTCGTCGAGCTGGAGCCCGCGTCCACGGATGCCTCGCCAGCGTCGTCGGTACTGGACAAGCTGGAAACGGCAGCGGCTGGGTTCGAGCAGGCTTTGACGCTCCAGGCCCTGTGCGACAGGGCGGCCGTGGAATTTCGACGGGTGACCGGGTTCGACCGGGTGATGGTCTATCAATTCCTCGACACCGATGCGGGCCGGGTGGTGGCCGAGGACCGGCAAGACGGTCTGCGATCATTCCTCAACCACCATTTCCCTGCGTCCGACATCCCGCGCCAGGCTCGCGCCCTGTATGTCCGCAACCTCACCCGTGCAATTCCCGATGTCACCTACCAGCCTGCGCCGCTGCGGCCCGGCTGGACGGCGGCAGAGCCGCTCGACATGAGCGACACCAGCCTCCGCAGCGTGTTTCCGGGCCATTTGCAGTATCTGAAGAACATGGGCGTGCGGTCATCGGCCTCGATGTCCATCGTCAGGGACGGCGTGCTGTGGGGGTTGATTGCCTGCCATAACGACACGCCGCGGGTGATGACCTCCGACGTCCGCATGACCTGCCGCGCGCTGGCGGGCGCCCTGGCGCGGCAGGTCAAGGCTAAGGAGGAGGTCGAGGGCTACCGCCAGCGTATCCGGCTGCGCAGCTTCGAGGACGAGATCGTTCGGCTTCTGTCCCGGGAGGGCTCGCTTGAGGGAGCCCTGTCAAAGCACCTGGATGAAGCTGGCAGGATGTTGAGCGCCGATGGCGTGGCGATCCTGCGGGCGGGCGAGCTGGTGATGAACGGCGTCTGCCCTCCCGAACGCGAAATCCGCGACCTCGCCGCGTGGGTCCTCAAGCGTCCCGCCGAGACCATCTTCTCGACGGACCAGCTTGGGAAACTATACCGCCCGGCGCAGGAATATCCGGAGCTTGGGAGCGGCCTGCTCGCCCTGACGGTGTCGGTCGAAGAGCCATGGCTGCTGTTGTGGTTCAGGGTCGATCAGGCCGAAGTGGTCAACTGGGCGGGTAATCCGCACAAGACTAAAGGCCTGGACCTAACCGCGGAACTCACCCCCCGCGCGTCGTTCGATCTCTGGCAAGAGACCGTCCTGGGACGCGCTCGCCGCTGGACCTTGCCGGAGATCGAGGCTGCGACGCGCCTGCGGAGCGCGCTGCTGGACGTGCGGCAGACCCGGCAAGTACACGAGCTGAACCGGCGTCTGACGGAGATTCTGCGGGACAAGGACCTGCTGCTCGAGCAGCAGGAGTTCCTGATCGGCGAGGTCAACCACCGGGTCCAGAACAGCCTGCAGCTGGTGTCGAGCTTCCTCCTGCTCCAGGCGCGAAAGTCGGACAGTCCCGAGGTGCACGCTGCATTGGCGGAGGCGCAGCGGCGCCTGACCGCCGTGGGGCTCGTCCATCGCCGTTTGTTCCGCGGCGACCAGATACAGACGATCAATGCCGCGCGCTACATCGAGGAGCTCTGCGCCGACGGCATAGCGTCCATGGGCCAGGAGTGGGAGAAGTTCCTGTCGCTCGACCTGGCGCCGGTGACGGTCTCGGCCGACCAGGCCATCACACTAGGCCTCATCCTCACCGAGCTCCTCATCAACATCAACAAGCATGCCTATGGCGGCGGGGCAGGGCCTATCGAGATACGGCTGATCGAGGAGCGCACCAATCTCAAGCTGATCGTCGCGGATAGGGGCGGCGGCAAGGTGTCATCCCGCACGGGGTTCGGCACGCGCGTGATAAACGCGCTGGTGACCCAGCTTGGCGGCGAGCTGATCTACGAGGTCAACCACCCGGGCGTGCGGGCTGTGCTGACCGCGCCGATCGAAATTCCCAAGCGGGCGGCATAAACGAATTTGAATTGAAACGACGCTAGATGCCCCGAAACACCGGCTTGCGCTTTTCCATGAAGGCGGTCCGGCCCTCAGTGTAGTCGGCGCTGTCAAAGCAGGCCGCCACGACCCGGTCTACCGCGCCCATGTCCCGCTCGGCGGGGTCGCGCAGAACCTGCCCGATAATCAGCTTGTTGCCGGCGACCGACAGCGGCGCGTTGCCGGCGATACCGCGCGCCATCGCCGCCACGGTCTGCTCCAGCGCCGCCTCCGGCACGGCCTGGTTCACCAGGCCGATGCGGACGGCTTCCTGCGCGTCGATCCGCTCGCCGGTGAACAACAGGGTGCTGGCATGGGCGTGGCCGACCAGCGAGACCAATTGCCGCACCATGTCGAACCCATAGGCGATGCCGAGCTTTGCGGCCGGAATGCCGAACATGCTGCCCTCTGACGCAATGCGGATATCGGCCTGCAGGGCGATCCCCAGGCCGCCGCCCAGGCAGAAGCCCTGGATGCGCGCGATCACCGGCTTGCTGAACGACCCCAGCTTGGCCCGGCCGGCGCTGGTCAGCCGGTTGTATTCCTTCTGCGCCTCCGCGTTGCTGCGGCTCTTTTCAAACTGGCTGATATCCGCGCCGGAGACGAACGCCTTGTCTCCCGCGCCGGTCAGCACGACGACGCGGACGGAGGGCTCACGATCCCAGGCGTCTAGGATGGCGGCCAGGCCGTCCCACATCTCGACCGACATGGCGTTGCGCTTCTCGGGCTGATTGAAGGTGATCAGCCCCACCCCGTCCTGCACCGCGGCCAGCATCTTGCCGGATGCGTGCTGCCCCGTCGCGCTCATGCTGTGATCCATGGGTGCACCTCCCTACACTGGGGGGAGCCTAGGTCCCGCCATTCCCGTTGACAATCTTGCCGTCCCCTAACCACGTTGCGGACGAGGGCACGTTGCGGGCGAGGGCACATATGCATAGGGCGGTCGAGCCATGAGGCCAGTTATCGCGGCGATGCTGTTGCTGGCGACGGTTCCGGCCGCGGCGCAGGACGCGGCGATGGCGCCGGTGGTGCGCGAACCCCTGGACGCCGGGACCGCCACGCCCATCCTCGGGCGGCAAGTACTGGATCAGTCCGGCAAGGCCGCCGGGCGCATCGTGGACGTGCTGGTCGATCAGGACGGGCAGACCCGCGCCGCGGTGATCGATGTCGGCGGCTTCATGGGGTTGGGCCAACGGCGTATTGCGGTCGCCTGGCGTGGGTTGCGCTTCAATCCGGTCGATGGAGCCATTACCCTGCTGATGCCCGCCGACCAGATCGGCGCCGCGCCTGAATACAAGCCTGCCGCCGCGCCCGTCGTGCTCGCAAGCCCGCCGCCCCAGCCTTGATTTCGCAAGCCTCGACTCCGCCAGCCTTGATCTCATCCGGGCGAGATGAGGCTTGATAACGGCTCGGACTGCCCGCGTCCTCGATGTGCTCAACGCCCTGGTCGCCAGCAGTCAGACCGGGTTCGGTGCCTTCATCGCCGTCTACCTGACGGCGCAGGCCTGGACGCAGGCCGATATCGGGGAGGCACTGAGCCTCGGCACGGTGGTCGCGATGCTCAGCCAGCTCCCAGCTGGGGCGTTGGTGGATGCGATGCGCAGCAAGCGCCTTGCCATCGCCATGGGCGGGATCGCCGTGGCGGCCAGCGCGCTGCTGTTCGCCGCGTCGTCCGCCTGGCTGGCGGTGCTGGGGGCGGAGGTGCTGCACGGCTTCGCGAGCTGCATGATCGGCCCGGCCATCGCGGCCGTCAGCCTGGAGCTGACTGGATGGGCCGGACTGGGCGTGCAGCTGGGGCGGAACGCGCGCTTTTCCTCAATCGGCAGCGCGGTCGCAGCGGTGGTCCTGGGCGCGGTCGGCACCTACCTCTCCGGCGCCGGGGTGTTCTGGGCCACCGCCGTGCTGATGGCGTTGGGCTTGCTGACCCTCCGGTCCTTGCCGCCGCCAGCCGTCGAGCTGCGCAGCTCCCATATCGCGGCCGAGACTCGGGGTCTGCCCGGCGCCATCTGGGCCTTGCTCGACCGACGTTTGCTGGTCTTCGCTGCCTGCGTGATGCTGTTCCACCTGTCCAACGCTGCCATGCTGCCGATCGTCGCCAATGAGGTGACGCGTAGCACCGGTGCCCGGGCCAATTTGGTGATCGCAGCCTGCGTAGTAGTGCCGCAGGCCATCGTGGCCGGACTTTCCCCCTTGGTGGGGCGCACGGCCGGAAGCTGGGGACGGCGGCCGTTGCTGCTGCTGGGCTTTGCCGCGCTGCCAGTGCGCGGCGTGCTGCTGTCGATCGACGCAAATCCGGTTTACCTCGTGCTGATGCAGGCGTTGGACGGCGTCAGCGCCGCAGTGTTCGGCGTGCTGCTGCCGCTGGTCGCCGCGGATTTGACGCGCGGGACGCGGCACTTCAATTTGTGCATGGGGCTGCTCGGACTAGCGGTCGGCGCCGGTGCGACGTTAAGCACGTTGGCAGCGGGCCTGGTGGCGGACCGCTTCGGCAACGGGCCGGCCTTGCTGGCGCTCGCGAGCGTCGGCGCTGCCGCTGTGCTGGGCCTGCTCGCATTGCCGGAAACCCGGGAAACGCCGCCAGAGGCCACCGTCGCGGGAGCTTTTGGCGCGGATGCGCGTTGATGTTTGATTGAATGAAGGAGGCTTGCTTATGAAAACCCTATTGATCGCCACCGGGGCTGTTGCCCTCATGCTCGGCACTCTTGCGCCGGCGCCGGCCCAGGCGGCTGGTTGCCTCAAAGGCGCCGCGGTTGGCGGCGTGGCTGGCCACGTGGCAGGCCACGGCGTCCTGGGTGCCGCGGCCGGCTGTGCCGTGGGCCGTCACGAGGCCAACAAGTCGGCGCGTGCGTCGCAGCAGCAGCAGCAGCAGGCGCCCACGGACAGCAACTCCGCCCCTCGGTAAACGAAGCTCACCGCCGCCAGCCCCGGGGTTGGCGGCGGCTTGCCTCTATTCCCCGGGTTCTGCATACACGACGCATGTCGCCTCCCAGCCCAGGCTCGACGCCGTTCACGTCTGCCGAGGACGCGCGCAAGCTGGGCGGGCCGTTGCTCCGGCTCAATCGCGCTGCATTGGGGCGGGACCCGGATGCGGCAGGCCTGGCAGCATTGGTCGCGGCACGGCGTCAAGGAGCGGACCTGCTGGACCTTGCGCGTGTCTTGATGGCCACCGCCGAATTCAGCGCGGTCCATGGTTCCGGCGATACCGATATTCCCGCCGATAAGGCTTTTGCCATTCAGGTTGCTACCCAGGCCTTCGGGCTCGCTGGCGACCCGGCAGCCACTGCGCTCGGCGCCGCGATGGAGGGGCTTGGGCGTGCCGAGGTGCTGGTCGCCATCGCCGAGGCCGTCCCGGTGCAGAAGCGCTCCCCGTTGCTGCCGGGTTTGTTCCCGGACGTTCCGCCCGATAATCCCGTTGCCTACGCCTTCTGGACTGCCGCCTATGACACCATCCCGCCCGGCGCAGTCTCCGGCGTCGTACCTTTGGCGGGCCCGCGCGTCAGCTTCGCCATGCGGGCAGGGGACAGCGAGATCGAGGCCGTGCTGCGGTCGGTCGCATCCCTGCAGGCGCAGGTGCATTCGGATTGGGAGCTGTGCCTCACTTGCCGCCTGCATTCGCCGTGGCCGCGGCGTGCCGTTGCGGAGCTGGCCGCAACCGAGTCCCGGGTCGTCGTCATCGACCTGCCGCCTCAGACGCCCGCGCTGGAAGCGTTGAACCGCGCCCTTTCGGCTCGCACCGGCGCCATCATCGGCCTGCTCGATCCCGGCGACACGCTGCCGCCCACCGCGCTTTACGAGGCGTTGCTGGCCTTCGATGCCGAAACCATGCTGGTCTACACCGACGAGGACCAGGCCGACTCCGCCGGCCACCGAAGCGTTCCGCGGTTCAAGCCGGATTACAGCCCGGACGCCATGCAGGCCGCTGACGTGATCGGCCAACTGGCGTTATACCGGACCGAGCTGATGGCCCAGCTCGGCGGTCTCGATCCGGCCGCTGCCCCCTATGAATGCTATGACTTGACCCGTCGCGCCGCCATGCTCGCCGGCCCTCGCCACATCCGCCACGTGCCGGCCGTGCTGTGCCACCGCGCCATGCCGCCGCCGCCTGACCCGGCCGCACCCCCGCTGCTTGCACCGCCCGACCCGCTGCCGCTCGTCACGGTCATCATGCCTACGCGCGACCGGGCCGACCTGCTGGCCGTCAGCGCCTGGGGCGTGCTGCGCGGCACCGACTACCCGCCGCTTGAGCTGATCGTCGTCGACAACGGCAGCACCGACCCGGCCGCGCTGGCTTTGCTGGCAGAGATCCGCGCCGATCCGCGCGCGCGGGTGCTGCCCTTCCCCGGCGCGTTCAACTTTTCGGCGATGAACAACGCCGCCGCGCGCCGGGCCAAGGGCGATGTGCTGGTGCTGCTGAACAACGACGTGGAGCTGATCGATGCCGGCTGGCTGCGCGCACTGGTGGGCCATGCCGTCCGCCCGGATGTGGGCGCCGTGGGGGCGCGGCTGCTGTATCGCGACGGCAGCCTGCAGCATGGCGGCATGGTGCTGGGCCCGGCCGGGCGCGCCACGCACGTGCTGCGGGGCGCGCCGCGGGACGCGCCGGGCTACCTCGGCCAGCTTGCCGCGACCCGGGACCTATCGGCCGTGACCGCCGCGTGCCTCGCCATTCGGGCGGACGTCTGGGCTCAAATTGACGGCATGAACGAGCACCTGCCTGTCGCCTGGAACGACGTGGACCTGTGCCAGCGCGTCCGTGCTGCGGGCCTCCGCGTGATCTGGACGCCGTATGCCGTGCTGCTGCATCTGGAGGGCGAGACCCGCGGGGAGGACGCCGCGGACCCAGCCCGGCAGGCGCGGTTCCTGGCGGACCAGGCCCTGTATCGCGCGACTTGGGGCAGCGCCGCCGATGTGGACCCGTTCCTCAACCCTAACCTGATCGCTGGGGACCATCAGCTTATGCTGGCGCCGCCGCGCCGGCCTCGGCCATGGTCGTAGGCCGCCGCGCCCGCCTCGGGACGGTTGCCATACCTGGGCAAATCTGGTTTCAGTCGCCATTCGCAATCTCTGCATCGGAAACGGGTTCTGGACCAGCGCCTGATTGAAACGCCGGGGCTGCACCCGTCCACGGCCGATACGCTGGCGCTGCTGGGTGATCCCGCGCTAGGCCCACTCTTCCTGCGTCCGGCGCTGTTCGGCGTCGAAAGTGCCTGGTATGGCCACGTCCCGTTCGCCCACTGGGTTGTGGCCGCGTGCCGGCCGCGGGTGATCGTGGAGCTCGGCACCCATAACGGCGTGTCCTATGCCGCGTTCTGCGAGGCCGTTGCTCAGTACGGCATCGATGCCCGCTGCTATGCCGTGGATACGTGGCAGGGCGACGAGCACACAGGCCTTTATGGAGACCAATTGTTCGAGGCGCTGAAGCGCTTCCACGACGCGCGCTACGCCGGGTTCTCGGAACTGCTGCGCTGCACCTTCCAGCAGGCGCTGCCGCATTTCGCCGATGGCTCAATCGATCTGCTGCACATCGACGGCTTCCACACCTATGACGCCGTGCGCGAGGATTTCGAGTCCTGGCGCCCCAAGCTGTCCGACCGGGCTGTGGTGCTGTTTCACGATACCAACGAGCGCCGCGGCGACTTCGGCGTCTGGCGCCTGTGGCGGGAGCTGCAGGCGGCGCATCCGGGTTTCGAGTTCTTGCACAGCCACGGCCTCGGCGTGCTCGCATTCGGCCCCGATGCGCCGGACGACGTGCTGGCGCTGTGCCGCCTGGGTACCGCGCAACCTTCCACGGCGTCGATCGTGCGGCAGCGCTTCGCCCTGCTGGGTGAGCGGTGGATGGACCATTTCGAGCAGACGCAGGCCATCGCCGCGCAGCAGCGGGCGGAGGCGCGCAACGCCGGCTATGCGAACGAGGTTGCGGCGCTGCAAGACGCGCAAGCCGCCGCACATCAGGAAGTCGAGGCCGCACAGCTCGCTGCCCTGGAGGTGCTACGCCAGGAAGCCGCCGAGGCCCAGGCCGAGCTGACGGATGCCTGGTCCTATCAGGCGATCCTTGAAAAGCAGGTCGCCCAGCGCGACGCCCATGTTACCGAGTTGCTGGCGACGCTGGCCACCCGCGCCGCAGATTGGGAGCGGGTGCATCAGGTGCTCGATGGACGAGACGCCGAGCTGGCCGGAGTACGGGCCGCACTCGCACAGGCGGAGGCGCTGCAGGCGGCGACCTACCGCTCCGCGTCGTGGCGGTTCGCTGCCCCGGTGCGTATGCTGGGCCGGCACGCGCCTTGGTTTGGGCATGGCATCCGGCGTGCGTTGCATCTGGCGTGGCTGGCGATGTCGGGGGAGCTTGCGGTCCGCCGTCGCTTGCGGGCCCGGCGGGCGGACGAGATCGCCGCCCTGAACGCCTCTCCGCTGTTTGACGCCAAGTTCTATCTGGCGAGCCAGCCCCAGTTGGCCGCAGCACAGCATGATCCGGCGGCGCATTTCGCCTGGATCGGCGCGCAATCCGGCGCCATGCCGAACCGCTACTTCGACACGGCCTGGTACCTCGCCCGCAATCCTGACGTGGCGGCCAGCGGGGAGAACCCGTTGCTGCACTGGCAGCGCGAGGGCGCGGCACGGGGCCTCGACCCGAACCCGTTCCTGGATGTGGACTGGTACCTGGCGCAGAACCCGGACGCGGCCGGGGGTGACGCGCTGACCCATTGGATACGCGTCGGCCGGGCTGCCGGACGCGACCCGAACCCGATGCTGGACGCCCGCGCCTTCGCACTGGAATACGGCGATGGCCCGGATTTCGACCCGCTGTTGCATTGGTGGCACCACGGCACCAGCGGCGGGCTGAACCCGCATCCGCTGTTCGACGCCGCCTGGTATTGCGCCCAGCACGGGGTGCCGGCCGGCGCCGACCCGCTGGCGCATTGGCTGGAGGTCGGCCGCGCCGCGGGGCTGCCGGTGTCGCCGCTCCATGCGTCTGGTGGCGATGCGCCGCCAGCGGTGGCCTTTTCCGTCGAGCCCGAGCCCGACGTCTCGATTATCGTGCCGGTTTACGGCCACTATGCCGTCACGTTGCGCTGCTTGCAGGCCGTCATGCTGCACAGCGGCAGCACGCTCCGTTATGAGGTCATCATCGCCGACGACAAACCGGCCGGCCGTATCGCGCCGCTTTTACACGAGCGTGTGCCGGGCCTGCGCATCATTGAGAACTCCAGCAACCTTGGTTTCCTGCGGAGCTGCAACAACGCGGCGGAGTCGACGCTGGGCCGGCACATCGTGTTCCTGAACAACGACACGGTAGTGCAGCCAGACTGGCTGGCACCGCTGGTGCGGCTGGCGGATGCCGACCCCCTAGTGGGCCTGGTGGGCTGCAAGCTGCTGAACGCCAATGGAACGGTGCAGGAGGCGGGCGGCATCATGTTGCGCAATGGCTGGGGCCTGCCGTATGGGGCCGGACAGGACCCAGCCGCGCCCGAGTATAACTTCGTCCGCGACGTGGACGTTGCGATCGGCGCCTGCATCCTCGTGCGCCGGGAGGCATTCGAGCAGGCCGGCGGCTTCGACGACCGCTATGCCCCGGCGTTCTACGAGGAATTCGACCTCGCCTTCGCGCTACGCGTCCGCGGCTGGCGCGTGGTGTATCAGCCTGCCAGCGTCGTGATGCACCTTGACAGCAACTCGTACGGGACTGCGGCACGGGACCGGCACAGCCTGGTGAACCATGCAAAGTTCTGTGCCAAGTGGGCGACGGCTTTGCTGTCTCAGCCATTGCCGTCCGCGCCTGAGCTGCACATCCGCGGCCGTCCCGCCGCGGCCGGCATTGTGCTGGTTATCGACGACCGCGTGCCGCAATGGGATCGCAACGCTGGCGCCCTGGCGCTCACCCAATATCTGCACTTGCTGCAGGGCATGGGCTACCAGGTCATCTTTTGCCCGGCCGCGGACGCCACGCCTGTCGAACCTTACACCACGGCGCTGCAGCAGGACGGCATCGAGGTCCTGCACGCGCCCGGGACGCTCGACCGCTGGCTGCAGGCGAATGGCCGCCAGCTCGACCTAGTCTGGACCGCGCGCCCAGACGTGACTGGCCCGATCCTCGATTTGGTCCGGGCCGAGACCCAGGCGCCAATCCTCTATTTCACGCATGACCTGCACCATCTGCGCGAGTACCGCCGCTGGGAGCTGGAGGGCGACCGGCGCGCACTGACCGAAAGCAAGCGCCTGAAACGGATCGAGGAGAGCATCTTCGCCCGGGTGGACGAGGTGATGACGCCGAGTGCCGACGAGGCCACGGTCATCCAGACCGACGTGCCTACCGCCCGGGTGCGCGTCATCCCGCTTTACGTCGTCCCATCCATGCCATTGGCCCAGCCCCGGGCCGACTTTACGGTGCGAGACGCGCTGATTTTTGTCGGCGGATACAACCACGAGCCGAATATCGACGCCGCGATTTGGCTAGTGCAGGACATCATGCCGCTGGTCTGGGCCGTGCTGCCGGATGTGCGCCTGCTTTTGGTCGGCAATGGGCCGCCGCCAAAAGTCCAGGGCCTCGCCAGCCGGCGAGTCACCGTTACCGGCTTCGTACCCGACGTGGCGCCGCTTTATGCGCAGTCGCGGCTTTCCGTCAGTCCCTTGCGTTACGGCGCCGGGGTGAAAGGCAAGATCATCGCCAGCCTGCAGGAAGGTGTCCCGGTCATCACGACCCCGATCGGCAACGAGGGGCTGGCGCTGGTGCACGGCGCCGAGGCCTGGGTGGCCGAGACGGCTGCCGGGATCGCCGAGGGCATCATCGCCCTGTATAGCGACCCCATGCGTTGTGCCGCGATGGCGCAGGCAGCCGGAGCGGTACTGCGCCGCAATTTCAGCGAGGATGCTGCCAGGGCTGCGCTGATGGCCGTCCTGGGCCGATGGTCGTGCCGGGTTTGCGGGCGCTCGGTGCCGGCGCTGCCGGTCTGCTGCCCGCATTGCGGCGCAGACGCCACGGCACAGAGCCTGGCCAGCGCCATCCTGCAAGAGCTGCCTCCCATAAGCGCACGCAGCATAGTCGACGCGCTGCCCCGCCTGGCCCGGCTCCGGATCAAGGTCTGCAACGACGCGCCACGGGCCATCGCCCAGCGCCTCCATCATCTGGGCAACGAGGAGGCGGTCGATCTGCTGGTCGGCGGGGAGATGCTGGATCCTCTCGCCACCATTGCGGCCCTGCGGCCCTGTGGTCGTTGGATCAGGCCGGGCCGGGCCGAGGATGCAACCGCGCTGATCGCAGCCGGGTTCGAGGTGTGGGCCCAGGACGGCGACAGCCCCATCCTGCACATCCGGGCCCCATCGTGATTTTGCCTCGCCCGTCTGTCCTGGTGGACCTCCGCCCGTGCTACGAAGGATTTGCCGGCATTCCACAGGAAACACGGCTGCTGTTTCAGATGTTCTCCGAGATGGGGCTGGGGCGGCTCGGTGGGCTCGCGTCCGGCATCCACTTCGCCGGCCCGCCGCGGAATCCATCGAAGGACCAGACGCCGTTCGACCGCACGCTGGAACAGGCCCGTGTCCTGATCAGCCAGGACACCAAGCGGCATCATGCCCCGCCCGGGATGTCGCTCTTGCTGCCTGGCCCGATCCGCCGCCGCATGCACCACGTGACCACCTTCCTCAGCCTGGCGCAGCGCGAGGAGCAGCTCGACCTCCAGATCGATCCCGCCTTGTTCGAGGATTATCTATGGATGAAGCTGTTCGACAACACGCTGCCGCCGTCCGAGCGCCGCGTGCTGTCCCGCGCCGAGTTCTTCGCCACGGCGCTCGGGCACGAGAACGCCCGCAGCCTGTCGCTGCTACCGCTGCCGTTCCAGCGCCGGCTTAATACGTCCGGCTGGAACGTGTTCTTCGCCGCCACCGTGTCGCCCTATCGCATTACTCCGGGCACGCAGTTCATGGTCCGCTATTACGACGCGCTGCCACTGCTCAGCCCCCACACCATCGGCGAGCCCTGGCCGCATACCAACAGCCACGCCCGCATGCTGAAGCGCAACATGGATCAGGGTGCGCATTTCTATTGCGACAGCGAGCCGGTGCGGGAGGACGTGCTGGCGTTGTTCCCCGAGAGCGAACGGCGCGTGCACACCATTCCGGCGCTGGTCGCCCCCGAGTACCGGCCCGACGTGCGGGCGGATAGCGAGCTGCGCACCATCCTGCGCCGCCGGGCCAGCACCGTGACGGCACCGGCGGGCGGCCGGAGGGAGGCGCCCGGCGCGCCATTGCCAAAGCTCATCATCGCCGTATCGACGCTCGAGCCGCGCAAGAACTACCTCCGTTTGTTCCGCGGGTTCGAGATCGCGCGCCGCATGACCAAGGCGCCGATGCAATTGCTGATCGTCGCCAACCCCGGCTGGCGCTCGGATGCCGAGCTGGCGGAGCTGAAGCTGCTGGTGCGGGAGGGCGCCTACCACGTCTCCGGCGTGCCGCTGGCCGAGCTTCGGGTGCTGTATTCGATGGCGCACCTGGTCGTCGCCCCCAGCCGTGCGGAGGGGTTCGACTACAGCGGCGTCGAGGGCATGGCCTGCGGCACCCCGCTGGTCGCCAGCGGCATCCCGGTGCACCGCTGGGTTTATGGCGACGCGGCCGAGTATTTTGATCCGTATGACGACGAGGAGCTGGCCACCATCCTGGCCCGGCTGGCCGAGCTGCCGCGGGAAACCGGCGCCCTGGCCGAGATGCGGGAGCGCGGCCTGCGCCAGGCGGCGCTTTATCAATCGCCGGCCCTGTCCCCCCGCTGGGAGCACGCCATCCAATCGATCGTCGCCCAGCCGAAGGGCGCAGCAACGAGCCACCCGGGATGACCACCGAGACGCATCGCGACAACAACTTCGATGCCCTGCGGCTGTTCGCGGCGGGGATGGTGATCTACGGGCATGGCTGGGTTCTGGCGACCGATGCCGGGCCGGGGTTCTGGGGCGTGCCGTTCGCGCGGATCGGGCTCGACATCTTTTTTGCCATCAGCGGCTACATGGTCACCGGAAGCTGGCAGCGCACGCCGAACCTGCGGCTGTTCCTGACCAAGCGTGCGCTGCGCATCTTCCCCGGCCTGATCGCCTGCGTGCTGGCAAGCGCCTATATCATGGGCGCCCGGCTCAGCAGCTTGCCGCTCCGGGACTATCTCCATAATGGCAACGTTCTCAAATACCTGCAGAACATGTGGCTGTTCCAGCGCCTGTATTTGCCCGGCGTGTTCGATGGCATGCGGCTGAACGGCGCCGTCAACGGCTCGCTCTGGAGCCTATTCCCCGAGGTGCTGTGCTATCTCACCGTGCCGTTGCTGGCGTTGCTGTCGCTGCGGCCGCGGTTATGGACGCTCGGGGTCGGCGGCGTAATCGCCGGCATCGTAGGCATGTGGATGTTCTATGGCTATGAGGGCCAGCCGTTCATATTCTATAACACTGACGTTAAATATATGCTGGTCCAGGTGCCGTTCTTCTTCTTCGGAGCGTTGTATCGGTTGCTGGGCGACCGGATGCCGAACTTCTATCGGGCCGACTTCGCGTTGCTCGGCTATTCGCTGAACTGGATGGTTGCGAGCTGGTTCAGTTGGTGGAATCTGCCGATCGAGTGGGTGACGTTGCCCTACATGGCCCTGTGCTTCGGCCGCATGTCGATGCCAGTGGTGCGCCGCGCCGGACGGTTCGGTGATTTCTCATATGGCATGTACCTTTATGCGTTCCCGGTCCAGCAGATCATCCTGGCGGCGATGCCCCGCAACGAATACCCAATTACCACCTGCATGGTCCTGACCTTGCCGCTGGCCGTGCTGTCCTGGCATTTGGTCGAGGCTCCGGCTTTGCGCTGGAAGCCCGGCGTGGCCCGCGCTGCGGTCTCAGTTGCCGAATAGCCGCGCCAGCAGCCCGGTCCGCCCTTGCGGAGCGGCAACTGGCGCTTCCGCTACCAGGCCCGGCCAGTCGGAGTAGTTGATCCGGTGCTCCTGCGCCGCTGTTAACGGCGGCAGCGGCTGCTCGCGGCGGCGGCCGACGATTGACGTGTGATAATTGGGCAGCACGCCCTGCCGGGTCAGCATCTGCTCAATCAGGATGACCAGCCGGGCAACCGTCTGGTCCCGCGGGTTGGCCCAATCGAAATTGGGCAGGATGGCGGTGAAGAAAGGCCGCATGATCGCCCCGCCATAGTCCTGCCGGTGGATCACGTCGAACCATTGGTAGGTCAGCGGCAGGATGCGCGACGCGTGCACGCCTTCGGACGGGTCATGCTTCAGCATCCATTCGAGCGACGGCCGCGGCACCATGGTGCGGGTCTGGTTCCACAGCACGTCGAACCGGTACGACGTGGCGAGGCAGTCATTCACCTCGTCCATGATCGCCAGCACCTCGGGCTCATAGATATGGTGATCGGGGCCGATATACTCGTCGAACCACAACAGGCCGCCGGGCTTCAGCACCCGGTGCATCAAGGCATACATCTCCTCGATTCGGTCGAAGTGGTGGATTGCCGCCAGCACGAAGACGGCGTCGTACTCGCCGGACGGGATGTTCTCGGTCAGCACGTCGCCGCACCGCAGGTCGAGCTTACTGGCATAGGGCTTGTCCGCCACCCGCTCCCGCGCCTTGTCGACGGCGACCTGGGACATCTCGTAGACCGTGACGTGCTGGGCATAGCCCTGGGCGACCAAGTGCTCCTCGACGAACGCCATGCCGGACCCGATGGCCAGCACGCGGGCGGGGGCTGGGTTGAAAAACTCCTTGCCGATGCTGTCCAGCGACCAGCCGTCGAGCGACCCCGTCATCGGTTTGGCGATGGCGTGCTGGTACAGGAACTTGTGTTGGGTGTAGTCGGTCGGGTCGCCCTCGACCACCGCCTGCGATCCGACGTGCTCACCCTTCTCATAGCGCTCGTCCCAGATAGCGGTGGCGTCTGCCATCGGCTTGTCGGTGTCCATGGTCAAATCCTATGCAGGTTAACGGCCGTGGACCATCAGGCCCGGCGGCAGGGTGGACAGCAAGGTCTCGAAATACGGGATTGTCCGCTTCAGGCCCTCATCGAGGGAGACGCTCGGCTCCCAGCCAAGTTTCGTTTTTGCCTGCTCGATATCGGGGCGGCGCTGCTTGGGGTCGTCCTCCGGTAGCGGCCGGTAGATGATGCGGGACTGCGATCCCGTGAGGTCGATCACCTTCTGCGCCAGTTCCAGGATGGTGAACTCCCCGGGATTGCCCAGGTTCACCGGCCCTGCGATCTCCGCCGGGCTGTCCATCAGCTTGATGAAGCCGTCGATCAGGTCGTCAACATAGCAGAACGACCGTGTCTGCTGCCCTTCGCCGAACACCGTGATGTCCTGGTTGCTCAGCGCCTGCACGATGAAGCTCGACACCACGCGCCCGTCCCGCGGATGGGTGCGCGGGCCATAGGTGTTGAAGATTCGCGCTACCTTGATCTGCAGCCGGTGCTGGCGGCGATAGTCGAAGAACAGCGTCTCGGCGCAGCGCTTGCCCTCGTCGTAGCATGACCGCGAGCCGATCGGGTTCACGTGGCCCCAGTAGCCCTCGGGTTGTGGATGCACCGTCGGGTCGCCGTACACCTCGCTGGTCGAGGCCTGGAAGATTTTGGCGCCCGTCCGCTTGGCCAGGCCCAGCATGTTGATGGCACCCAGCACGCTGGTCTTGGTCGTCTGGACGGGATCGCGCTGATAATGGATCGGCGAGGCGGGGCAGGCGAGGTTGTAGATCTCGTCCACCTCGACAAACAGCGGGAACGTCACGTCGTGGCGCATCAGCTCGAAGTTGCGATTGTCGTGCAGATGCGCGATATTGCGCGGCGTGCCTGTAAAGAAGTTGTCCACGCACAATACGTGGCACCCGGCCTCCAGGAGGCGTTCGCAGAGATGGGAGCCCAAGAATCCGGCCCCCCCGGTCACGAGGACACGACGCTCAAGGTGCAATGAACCGCTCCTGACGCTAATATACCATTGATACCGCGGTGCGGCACGATGGTAAACTGCTTCCAATCTTGGCCAGCCATCTGGTCCCGCAAACGCCAATGTGGCATGTTACACCACACTAACGATAGTCTAGACGGGGAGTAGGGGTTTGCGCATTGCGATGATCGGTGGCGGCTATGTGGGGCTGGTGTCTGGTGCCTGCTTCGCCGACCTGGGCGTGGACGTCGCAGTAGTGGAGTCTGACCCCACGAAACTTGCCGCCCTGGCCGAGGGCCGCCTGCCCATCTACGAGCCCGGCCTCGACCGCTTGGTGGCCGAGAACGTCGCCGCCGGGCGCCTGAGCTTCGGGGCCGACCTGCCCGCTGCCGTGGCGGGGGTTGAGGCCGTGTTCATCGCCGTCGGCACGCCTTCCCGACGCGGCGACGGCCACGCCGACGTGTCCTACGTCAATGCCGCCGCCGAACAGGTCGCCAGGGCGCTCACCGGCTATGCCGTCGTCGTCACCAAATCCACCGTTCCCGTCGGCACCGGCCGCCGCATCGCCGAGATCATGCAGCGCGCGCGCCCCGGCCTCGACGCCGCTGTCGCGAGCAACCCCGAGTTCCTGCGCGAAGGCAGCGCCATCGGCGACTTCATGCGCCCCGATCGCATCGTGATCGGCACCGAGAGCGAGCGTGCCCGCGAGGTGCTGCACCGCCTGTATCGTCCGCTCTATTTGATTGAGGCGCCAATCCTGTTCACCAGCCTGGAAACCGCTGAGCTCACCAAGTACGCCGCGAACTCCTTCCTGGCGATGAAGGTCACCTTCATCAATGAGATGGCCGACCTGTGCGAGAAGGTCGGCGCCGATGTGCACGACGTCGCCCGCGGCATCGGGCTTGATGGCCGGATCGGGCGCAAGTTCCTGCATCCCGGGCCGGGCTTCGGCGGCAGTTGCTTCCCGAAGGACACGCTGGCCCTGATGCGCATCGCCCAGGACTGGGGCGCGCCGTCCCGTTTGGTGGAGGCGACCGTCGCGGTGAACGACGCGCGCAAATCCGGCATGGCGGCGCGGATCATGCAGGCGTGCGGCGGGTCGGTGCACGGCAAGGTCATCGCGGTGCTCGGCCTGACCTTCAAGCCCGAGACGGACGACATGCGCGACGCCCCGAGCGTGCCGATCATCAGCCGCCTGGCCGAGGGAGGTGCGGCGATCCGCGCCTTCGACCCGGTCGGCATGGCCCATGCCCGTGCCCAGCTGCCGGATAGCGTGACCTATTGCACCGACGCCTACGATGCGGTGGCAGGGGCGGATGTGCTGGTGCTGGTCACGGAATGGAACGAGTTCCGGGCGTTGTCCCCGGAGCGGTTGCGCGACGCGATGCGCGGCCGCCTGATCATGGACCTGCGTAACGTCTTCGACCCCGCCGCGATCGCCGCTGCCGGGCTCGACTACCGCGGGATTGGACGGGCCGTGCCGCAATCGAGACTGTGACGTGGTTGCCTGGCGCATTATTCAGCCGCTTTCGGCTCGATGATGTCTACCAAGCAAGAAGTGGCCAACGGCCTGGGATGCCGGTGGGGTACGATCTTACACGGGCGACGCTTCGGTCTCGCCAACGCAAAGCCGCATGAATGTTGCGGTCTTCTCTCGCCAATCGGCCGCGGCTGCGATGGCGCGTCCGCCCTTGCGGAGCCTTGCGCGCAACAGGGAGTCGGACCGGAGCGTGACCATCGCAGATGCGATCTCGATAACCGAGTGCCCGTCGACGATGAGACCATTCTGGCCATGCTGCACCGCGTCCGTGCTGCCGCCGTCGCGCCCGGCGATCACCGGGAGTCCGCAGCTATTGGCCTCTAAAAACACCAGGCCAAACCCCTCTGTGTCGCCATTGGGCAACTCACGGTTTGGCATGATGAACACGTCCCCTAGGCGATAATGGTCTACCAGGTCGTCGTCCGCGACCTCACCCGTGAATACGATCCGGTCCTTGGCGCTTGTCGCAGCCGCAATCTCCCGTAACTCGTCCTGGAACGGGCCCATCCCGACGATGAGATAGCTGCAGCCCTGATCCAAGGCGTCCAACTGTGCGAAGGCGCGAATGGCATTATCTATGCCCTTCTTTTCAAGCAAGCGGCAGACTGACACAAAAACAAATTGGCCGCGCAGGTCATAGCGGTCGAGCAGGTCCTGTCGTCGCTCTCCGTAGCGAAAGCGCCCCGTATCAACTCCGTTTCCAATGAGACTCGTTTTAGCATCGGCAGTGGGACCAAGCAGCGAGCGAACTGCATCCTGGGTGAACCGGCTGACGACAATGATACGATCTGCCAGCAAAGCCTGCCGGCGGCGCCCGGCGCCGCGGTCGTAGCCGTCTTCGGTCGTAATTTCCTCGCCATGTACATAGACGAGAAGACGTACTCTGGACAGAACGTGCAGCACGTTCAGCAACCATCCGCTCGCCAAAAGCTCTCCAACGCAGACGGCAGATACATGCTCCTGCCGTATTAGGATAAGGGTCGCCACAACCAAACGTAATCTGATCAGGATATCGTTGGCTGTAAACGATAACCTGGACATCATGCCCCGCCCGCCCGTACGCAGCTTTGTGCGCAGCAATGGAAGACGGATGACACGATAGGGGGCATGCCGGTCGTGTTCGCGCCAACCGATGATGGGCAAGCCATCGATGTAGTTGAGCCGCGGCGCTAGAACCACGATCCGCCTATCGGCATTGCGAGCAAGATTGTCATAGACGACGGCGGAACCGCCACGTACCGGCGGAAAGTTATTTGCTATCAGCAGAACGCTGCCCTGCGATGTCACCCGTTCCGCCCCGAAATACTGTGCGGGGCCGCGATATTCGGAGGCGAAGTGATGGGAGGTGCATTCGAAAGGTGGTCGGCAACATGCAAGATATCGGTGAAGCTGAATTTCAGATTGGTCGCAAGATAGTCCAGAATAGCTGACAAACGGTCATAGAAATCGTGTAAATCGGCGCGGCCCACAACGTATGGGTTGCCACCTATTTCCAGGGACGAACTATGAAAACTTAAGGCAAGGACTGTTTGATCTCGGGCGCATAGGCCTTTGGCTAATCGCCGCATGGCGGGAAAGTCGTTGCCTTCTGGCGAGAATGTAATCCGCTCGACGCAGCGGGACCGGCTCAACAGGGCAGGAATCGGGCTGCGCGCCATCCAGGGCATGGCGAAGGTTCGATAAAGCGTGTCGGCCGCGCGACCAGCCCAACCCACGACGCTGCGGCACAGTGGCACTTCGAGCAGGTCGCGTTGCTCGCCGAACCAGAACAACCCGTAGTCGACAGTGGTGGTGTCCGGCCCCCCTTCGGCATCGGACGTCGTGCGCGGTGCAAGGCTTGTGTCGATCGTGAAGCCATGCTTTTCCAGTAATGACGCGGTGTGGCCACTCAGGCCATAGCGTCCGCTACGATAGACCAATGGCTCGTACCCAAAGCATTTTACGAATTTATTTTTAAGTGCGATGAGCTTTAGCTCTTCGAAGTTGAAACGCAGATTACCTGAGAATGAATACCGGGCGCCAATGTCATCGTCGAACGGCGGCGTGACCCAGGGATGCAGTTGCACCCCCAGCATGCAATTGCCTTTCTCGACCTGGATGCGGAGATTTCGGACAACATCCGCATCATCAAGCAATGGATAGGTCAGCAAGTAAGCCGGCACGACACCGTAGGCGCCAACGACCCCATGCAGCTCACTAATGTTGCGCATGCATGTGGTGGTGTAGGCGGCCCCACGGATCGGCGTCTGCCAGTCGAAGCTCTCCTCCGCATCGACCACCAGGGTGCACACTCGTGCCCCCGCCACGATGACCGCCGGGCGAGGGGCGCGGAAGAAGGGGGAGTTCATCACATGGCTTCTAGGGTACTTGGGCTGCCAACCGCAACGTCTTGGATTGGCTGAAACTGGAAATAGGATCGCATTCGCCACAGTAACGGATTATGATGGATGACTTGTTAATGAAAGCCAAACCCTGGCATGGCTGTCCCCGACTCATAACTGCCAACCCCCGGCTTCAGGAGCAGCCCTATGCAGATCGAGCTACGGACTGGAAGACACTTTGCCGTATTGGCTGGTCATGGAATGTGGGGCACAGCGTGGGTATCGTAGCGGAGATCGGGCGGCAGGCCGCCTACCAACGCGGGCTGACGCGAAAGCTGGGCTGGCGATATGCGCTGCAATTTCGTGGTGCGATGCTGGGCAGCCGGGTGGGATGGCACGACGGAGTTTCAATGCGGCTGCATCCGCCCAACCTGATCCACCCAATCGAGCTTCGTATCGGCTCGACCGATGCGGATGTCTATGGGCAAGTGCTGATCGATGAGGAGTACGCCGCAGTGGCTGATGACCACGCGGCGGTCATCGTCGATTGTGGCGCCAATGTCGGCTATACGAGCGCCTATTTTCTGAGCCGTTTTCCGGAGTCTCGGGTAGTGGCGATCGAGCCCTTTCCCGACAATGCCGAGATGTGTCGCCGGAACCTTGCTCCCTACGGCAGCCGGGCGACGGTGATCGAGGCGGCGGCCTGGAGTCATTGCACCCGGCTGGTGCTGGACGATGCCGGTGGAAATGAGTGGGGCGTCCAGGTCCGGGCCGCTCGGCAGGGCGAGGTCGGCGGGATCGAGGCGATCGACCTTCCCAGCCTGGGCCTCGATCATATCGATATCCTAAAAATCGACATCGAGGGCAGCGAGGCCAATTTGTTCGCCGAAAGCACCGATCGGTGGCTGGCCCGCGTCTCGAACATCGCAATCGAGCTGCACGGCGCCGAGTGCGAGCGGCGGTTCAATACGACGATGGCGAGCTATCATTATGCGCTGTCGCATTCGGGGGAACTGACGATCTGCCAGGGGGTCGCAAAGGCGGGCTGAGGGCGGTTATCTTTCAAATAAGACCATGGTGAAAAAGCTAAACTGCCATATTTCAGATAAAGAATTTGAGAAATCTAATATTATTCTAATTTATAATATTTCGGCGTTCTCAGTCATTGTGGAAACATTTTTTGACGACTGCAGCTAGGAATGGCGTAATCACCTTAAAAGGCTGCCCATGCTGAAAGACCTAAAACACTTAAGCTATATTCCGAAGAAGGTTTTAAGCAACGCCAAGCTGCTGCGGCGTGACCCCGAGCGCTTCGCGAAAAATCTGTCTCAGTTTACAAACCCAGTGCTTTTTGAGCAACGTCTTCTCGATGTTTTGCACGCGGTGCCGATGCACGTGCATTACAACCCGGATGCTACTCAAGTACCGATGCTCAACGTGCTGGATGCGGCATGGACCGTCATGGGGATGACCGGCGGCCCTAATACAGTTATCAACCTAGCGTGCCGAATTGCTCAGCAGGGCATCTCAGTTCGCTTGGTCTCAACCGTGGAGGCCGCCACGGTCGACCCTGCATGGTTCCGCAATCATGCCAGAAGCCTGCTGGGGGGCAGCGACTTCCCCAATATACCGATCGTCTCTGCCGCGCAGAGCGAGCAACCGTTGCAGGTCGGCCCCGCGGACATCTTCCTCGCCACTCACTGGACCACAGCACAGCAGCTGAAGGCAGTGCTGCCGAGGATGCCGCAGCGTCAGTTCTTCTACATGCTCCAGGAATTCGAGCCGGGTTTTTATAGCTGGTCTAGCAATTTCGCACTTGCGGTCGAAACCTATGGCTTCGATTTCTGGCCTATCGTGAACGAGGCGACGCTGGCCGACTACTTGCTAGCTCAACCACTCGGCCGGCTGAACGACCCCATCATGCGGAGTCGCGCCGTGGTCTTCGAACCGGCCGTCGATGCCGCGCTGTTCCATCCCAGCCCGGAGGCCGCGCCATCCCGTCCGCGGCGCTTGCTGTTCTATGCGCGGCCGACCAACACGCGGAACCTGTTCGGCATGGGCCTGTTGGCACTACGCCAGGCCGCTACCGATCCGGCCTTCGTCGGGTGGGAATTCCTGTCGATCGGCAGTCGAGGTAGCGTTCCGGACCTGCCACTCGGCAACGGGCACGTTCTGCGTCAGGCGCCGTGGATGGACTACGCCGGCTATGGCGATTTGCTGCGTGAGGCGGATATCCTGCTCTGCCCCATGCTGTCGCCGCACACGAGCTATCCTGTGCTTGAAATGGCGGCTTGCGGCGGCTTGTCGGTGACCAACACCTTCGCCACGAAAACTCGGGGCGTGCTCGAAGCGATATCGAAGAATATCGTAGCCGTCGAGCCGACCGTCGAGGGGCTAATGGAGGGCTTGATACAAAGCGCACTGCGGACCGATGAAGGCCGCCCCCGTATTGCATCGCTAGATATGCCACGGGATTGGGGAACCGCCCTAGATCCGGTGGCTCGCCGGGTCGCCGCAATCTTTAGAGAACTGGTCGACGTGCAGTCAAATCGTGCAAGGAATTGAGAAGACGATAATTGTTATTGCCTTGGAAAACGCCTCTTTATCTCGAGAACCGCAAGACGAGCGGACGCACGTAGCCGCCGGTGAGATCAAATAGTCGGGTTTCCGGTCCGGCTGGACGGCCGGCCAAAAACCATAGTACGAGGACGAACGCGACGTAGAGGGCGGTCACCAACACTCCGATTAGGGCGACATGGAAGAAGGCCGACAGGCTCGGCATGGATACTTCCTGCCAAGCCAGGCCCGCTTGGTGCAGCAACAGGACAACCAATGCACCGGCCAGCGACGTCCGGGCGAGAGCCCCAGTCACGGAACCCAGGCGAACCTTGCCCAAGCCTTTGAGCAGCAGCAGGTAGGCGCAGGACTCGACCGCAACGCACACCGTTATAGCAGCTGCGATGAAATCCAGGCGTTCGGTCATCGAAACGGCCACTGTCAGCACTGCAAGCCTCACTAGCGATGCGATGACCTTGCCGACGAAATCGCGCCGGACAAAGCCGTTGGCGATCAGCACGGCGCTGCAAACCCAGCTTAACGGCGAAAATAGGCACAGCCACGCTAGGATCGCTATCGGTGTATCCGCCGAAGCCCAGCGCGGCCCAAGAAGCGCCGCCACCACGTATCCCGAAGCGCAGGAGATCGTAATCATCAGCGGCATGATGAACATCACCAGCGTTGCCGCGACCAGGGGGGCGTGGTGGACCGAGCTGCGCCCTCCCTTTTGGGCCTGGGAGAACCCTGCAAAAAGCGCGTCGGCTACCGGCTCCACGATCTCCGTAATCGGCAGGCTGGCCAGTTCCAGGGCGAGCAGATACAGGCCCACCTCGGTCGGACCTAGCAGGGGGCCTAGCACGAACGGGTCAACCCGGTCCCACGCAAGCCGGGCCAAGCTGGCCGCCCAAACCCAGAACGAGAATCCGGCAAGCTCCCGCCAGCCAGAGAGCCGCAGGCGCGGGCGGTAGGAATGGACCATGTAGGTCATCACGGTGCGCGCCAGCTTAGCGACGACGGTAGCGATCAGGAGCGCCCAATAGCTTTGCAATAGAAGAGCCATAGGGATCGCGACGGCGACCGAGACGATGCGCGGCACAATCAGAAGCCTGAATAGCAGGTCGTAACGCATGAGGCGGCGGAACTCGACGATGCCGATGTTCTCGAAGCCGGACAACAATGAAGCCCCGGCCAACACGAGCAGCATCGGCACGAGCCTCGGTTCGTTGAACCACCAGTTCGCGGCGGGAGCGGCGGCCGCGACGATAACGCTGGTGATGACCCCGCGCCCGACCTGTAGGGTGAAAGCGGTGTCGTATAGGTTATGGCCATCATCGATCCGGCGGACCAGTGCGTCCTGCACCCCGATATGGGACAAGGCGTCGATGATTGTGGCAAAGGTGGTCGCCATGGCCACGATGCCGAAATCGGCCGGGACCAAAACACGGGCCAGGATCAAGGTGCTTACCAGCCCTAGCGACCGGGAGGCCATGCGCCATGTCAGCAACCAGGCCGCGCCGATCACGGTCCTGGCGGCAAGCGCACCTTCACCCATCGGAGATGTCGGACTGGCGCCGGGCTGGTCGCTCATGACGTGTCAGCCCCTCAGGCTCGTTACAAACGTGCGTATAATTGATCAGCCCATTCGAGCCTACAGATGCTTGATCCAAATGCGGATGATGTCATGGCGCAGTTGGGCAAGGTACTCCGTATTCTATGGTCTGGCGATTGCGCCATCAGCATCATACCCAACCGACCGAGCGCTCCGGATCGCGTTCAGCCCCATTCTACCACCGCAACCATTAATTAGAAATTAAGCCAGCAATTCTAAATGCCCCCGCCTGCCATGGGCTCACCTCGCGATCTGGGCTGTGATTTCGGGGGGTGGCTTTGAGTCGATCAGGGATTGCATGAGGGTCTGCCAGTCGGGGAAGACGAGGTAGGCC
>JAABUK010003124.1_pt1 | contig 28418 bp, 29 predicted proteins | sample 5559141 | NCBI WGS metagenome assembly JAABUK01 (sample SAMN10711869, study PRJNA513367) | rock metagenome | isolation source: Antarctica rocks | place: Antarctica: Victoria Land, Pudding Butte nord | collected 2016-01-03
GCGGGTACCAGATCCTCGGATACTGCAGATCGTTTAGCCCCACGCGTGCCCTGGAAAGGCATGGTGCCTCCGGAGCCGCTGTCCGCAGGCCCCGGGGTTGGCGAGCGGCGCAAAAAGTAGCTGCTGGCCCTGCTGAGCATTGCCGTGACGCTGTGCGCTGACGCTGGCTGGGCTGGCTGCACTGGGCTGGCTGCACCGATGCACAAGCTGGTGTACGTTTTCTGGGAGCTTGGTTTCAGACTGAATCGGCGGAGACGAACGAACCATAACAAACGATTGTCCACGTGTGCAAAATCGATCCGATCTCGTCGCACATGCTCGTCGTATCGGATCCGGTTCATCACAGCCAGCGTCTTCTCAGTCAGAACTGATTTCGATGTCACAAACATCAAGACCTTCCTTCGCAAATTTGAAGACGCTATGTCGGGGGTTCACACTAAGCTGTGCTCAGATGCTTGCGTTACGATACCCTGTGTTGGACAGGTTCACGAAAGACTCCTATCTGTTTTCTATCAAGACCGGCTTGGCTATAGATCCTCTGATAGATCAAAAATACATAAAGTGGATCTATCTCAACAAAGAATGTACCAAGGCTTCCATAGTAATGGAACGCAATTCTTGGGATGCTACTGGTCAACTCATGATATGGACAGAATTGCCAGATGATCAATTTGGAGGGATGACTGTTGATGTTTTCATATGTAACCATGTTGCTGGCCGATGGACGTTGACATTACAGATGCAAAACTCAGTTTCTGACCTGAGTGAACAGGCCAAAAGTGCTTTCGAAAGCTACCTAGATGCGACCTTTTAACACCGCGGTAGTACTCACAATTACTGATTCAGATGAATGCGGCTGCAACACTCCGAATTCTAGTTTTTTACTGTGTTCAATGGAAGACACAGCTTAAAGTGGGGTTATGAATGTGCCTGACACACTCTGCAGTCCCACTAAATATATTTCCTGAGCTGTGTTCAACGGAGCACACAGCTTCACCCAGGCTTTACAGAATTCTGAACGCAGCTGCACGCACATGACACAACAAAGCACAGGCATAGGCACAGCCAAAGAGCAATGATATTTCTCTAGCCCACGGCACTTGACATTGGCTTGTGCCGGAGAACATGTTGTTTACAGTGTATCACTAGGTTTGCAAGTCTGCCTATGTATATACCTGCTGAGTCGTCTAATAATGCCAGAACATGTTCAGCTGGAACCTGGGTGCTCAACCAGAGTGTTGTCACAACTTGCTCCTGTCCTGTCAATCATGATGTATTGTCATGTATCCATACACTTCTTGTACCTGCCCAACACGTCCTGATCTTTTGACAGGAGAGGCTTCCTAGCACAATCTTGAGGCAATGCCTAATTTGTAGTTTAACTAGCATCACAGGCTCAAAAGCAAACTCTACAAACCCTAAATCCTAAACCCTAGATAGGCTCAAGCCTGTGCTGCCTGTCCAGCTTCAGGGCATGACTCCCAGCTTTTAGAGTTCTGGTCTGTGTGCTGTTTCTGTTCCGTTGATGCCATGCATAATCCAGAAGGCATACACCCAAGCTTGTGACGCTTTCCCTGCTAGAGATCCCCTCATCGGTTCATGGACTACTATTGAACTGAACTGATGACAGCATGCTACCAGGGAATGATGACAAACGTCACGAGGACCTCAGCCACAAAACTGGCCTTCTAATGTTGCAAAAGCCCACATCCACATCAACTCGTGGCTTTGGGCAGTGCTGTGTAGGGTGCGTGACAGACACCTGAGCTGTCTGTAAAGATCGTGCACTGTCAGTGACCTTTGATTGTCAAAAGCTGATAGATGATGCGCTAGCTAGGGGATGATCGAGGAAGTAGAATTAGTGTGACTTTGCAGCTTCTGTCTGCATGCTGGTGATGCCATTGGTAGCCTGGAAACTGGACTTCACAATGTTATGGTCATGTCCAGATGCTTCTGCATGTGCTCATAGTATCCTGAGTCCAGTTTCCAGGCACAGCTTTGCACAGGTCTTACAGAGTGTTGCAACTTCAATTGAAGGCAGCTGCAAGCAATGAGTGCAACACAGATTGCATTCACAAAGCAGAGACATTGGTGCAACCATATGGCGCCCTGTTTGGCTGCACCAATGCCTCTGCTTTAAGAATGCAATTGGTATTGCACTCATTGCTTGTGGCCACAGGTCATGTACCATTTCTTCAGCCGTCAGGGCTATGCACAAGGGCATGACCATGACTGTGCCATGCACATGACCATGTCTCCTGGGTGTAGCCCTGACGGCTGAAAAACTGTTATAACATGACTGTAATTACATGACCTGTTGACAGCAACTGCAAACACAGCTTGCTTGCGCTGGGCATGAGGCCTGGCAGAAACTGTACTACAGAGTCATCAGCTAGGTTGAATGGTCTCAAGCAAGCTGTGATATGCTGCCTGAGTGATGCACCTGCATCACTGCCGGCACCCTGTTATTGCTCCACACTCGCCCTGATCTGCCACAGCACTGCTATGCGGCATAGTGAGACATGACTTTTGACTGCGTTGTGACGCCTGGAGTCTGGTCAGGCGCAAACATGAAGGCACAGCTCATCTGACAGGTCTCAAGGCATCTCACCACAGTCAGATCATGCCTCAATGTGCCAAGGCATGCTTTCAGCTGTAGAGGTTGTGTCAGGAAACGTGCAAAGTCCTGGTTGTCGATATCTGAGTGGATAGAGAATGGATATTCCAGCTTATGCACTGCGCTGTTTGCAGCATTGACCACACGCATCAGCTTGATGCTGCAGAAAGACAGAGCAAAAAACTGGCTATCCAAGCTAATGAGTACACATCAGCTGTGCCCAAAACTCACAACACCACCATTAGTTGGGGCCTGTGTGTGACGCAGCCTGAGTTCTGCTCGCTACTCAGAGCAGAGACACCAGGGAGTGGCAGCACTCCCACAATAGTAGCATTCTTGATGTACATGTATACCATAATGTACCATATATGGTATACACCACACTATGCCATGCTATACAAAGCCAATGCATTCAGGCTAATGAGTGTTCTTGCAGCCATCAGCATCATCCTGCTTGTAGTCAGCCCCTGAGTGGGACCAGCAGCTCTGATACGCCCCTGCTCAGGGCATATCAATGCTGCTGGATCTACTTAGGAGCTTTGTCACGATGGCAGTGGCAGGGACCTTCAGTGGTTTGCTGTATCTGGTCCAGCCAGGCAGGTAGGCAGGCAGACAGGCAGGCGCCAATCTGTCTTTCATGAGCTTAGCATGGGCATGACTTTTGAATGGAAAGCTTATTTCCTGAAACAGTACACAGCACAAGCAAATGGCGTCTGGCTTGGGATGTGAGATTTTCATGCTTCGAAGCCATGAGCAACAAGTTTCGTATCATGCAAGAATGGCATTTGACTCCATTGTGTGTGCACATGTGCTGCTTGGAGGTGACTGCTGGGTGTACCAGAACCTGACAGCAGGCTGTGCGGGGCACGTGGGATAGTTGCAGGGGTCCATGACCGCATCCAGATGCAATGGAGTGGCGTGGAGTGAAGTGGGTGGAATGGAGCAGAGTGGAGTGGAGTGGCAGGAGCAAATACGGTATGAGCAGGCAGATGCTGCTGCACAGCTGAGCAGTCTCCATGCAAGCATGTTGCCCTCAAGGTATGCACACAAGGACAGCATGACAGGTACTTTGCACATTGGTGACTGCTGCTAAAGAGAGCTTATCTGCTGAGTCTTCTTAATGACAGAACGGCATTGTGTTTGACCTGCTAGCGCTACTTCCTGCCAAAATGACATCTCCCGCCAGAACAGGGTTGTAACATAGACTGTTGTATTAGGATGGCAACACAAGTCATATTTCACATAGCAAAGTTTGGCATTGTTGCCTGCCTGTGAGAGTGGGACTAGCTGCTTTTGTAAACATGTTTGGCTTCATTTCCTGAGCTGACATCTACAATTCAGCCTTGACTTTGACTTGGCCACTTGCCTTCTGGCTGAGGTCCTGGGTTCAAGTCAGCGCCTAAGCTGAAGCTTGTCTCTTAGCTTCATCTCGCTGGGAGCCGGCTCTGCTTGGCAGGCCATCTCCCAGTGAGGCAAGGCTAGGATGCAAGTCCAGCATCTTTTGCTGAGTAGCAGCACTTCAGCATTGACCTCAGTTTGTACATTGTCTGCAAACACAGATTTGGCTGCAATGTGCAGCCATGGCACTGGGATTGCCATCACCCTATATCACATTCTGTGCCAGCAACATGCGCTTGCCAAATTGAGAAAGGATTGCATTCTGACTGTAAGCTGCCAAGTCACGATTTTTGGCTCGTTGGCCTGCGGTCAAGCCAGCGAGGCTCATTATGTCCCTATGCAGCGCCAGCCGCATGGGATCTGTGTCGCAGAAGTGTTGCTGTGTGTATGTGGGGATGCAAGCATGTGTGGGAATGTAAATCTACCACCAGCCATTTTCCCGCCAAAACCTGGCTTTTTGCTTTTGTAGTCTGTGTGCTTCACAGCGCTTGCCCTCATCTTGTGCCAGGGCTCCTTGGATGTTGTTTTGCTGGTTGGCAATATTGGCCTGTCCATCCCCACTCACTCAATGACACATTAATGTATCATTGATTGATTGGGACTGGACAGGCCACACTTGCCTTAGTGCTGCATTTTGCTGGTTGGAGCTTGCCCACACCTGCTTAGTCATCGCGTATCGGCAGAGCCAATGTTTTGCTAACATTGTGCATCCACTAGCCTACAGTATTGATGAAATCAGCTTGCTCCCTTTTCTGGATGGCAGCGTGGCATGCTCCTTGCAGCCTACCTCAAGGCATCCCAACTCTGCCAACTCTCTCTCCAAAACTTCTCAGCAGCGTCCATCTACCAGTGACACATCACCACACTTCCAATATCTACTTCTCTCACCACGAATATCCACACTGTAGCCGGTTTGCATGACGGCCCTAGGCAGGTTTCACTGCATTTGCGTTGCCATCTGCTGCAGAAATACGCACGAGTACTCACAGCATACAGTAGCATTGCCTGCCATGTTGATGCGGTCCATGGTGTGCTGTCATAGCTGGCTCTGAATCACATTAGAGCAGCCCAGCTGCAATGCAATGTGTCATTGCGCGTCATACTCAGTGCATCAACATGAAAGAAGACATTGCTGGTTGTATTTGTGTCATACCATATCAATGATGACCGCTTTGTCAAGTGCATTGATTTCCCCTTGTGGCACACTGCAATGTGATTGTATTTGTGTCATACCATATCAATGATGACCGCTTTGTCAAGTGCATTGGTTTCCCCTTGTGGCACACTGCAATGTGATTGCGCTCCTGGCTTGTGTGGCACTCACAAGTCAGATGTTCAATGGTCATGTGCACTGGAGTCATGCTTTGTATTTGCAAAGACAAGCTGCAGTTGTCCTGCACAACACCAGGAAGCTAATCATACATTAGTGGTACTACAGCAATGAGAGCAAGCCCTGTTTTGTCCTGTCAGAACCTGCCACAGAGGCACCAGTCAGGCTGAATGGTCTCCGGTGCTTTGGTGCTTGTGATAGTATCACATTCTCCTGTTGCTAAACTTGCATTACAGCTGGCTTTCTGACAATAGCGCACATGTGCCCTAGATTGGCAATAGCATGCCTTGGAGTGATGAGACATGATTTGGAATGTTTGGAAGTTCCACCTGTCAGATGTATGACAAGACAGTTCAGCCGACAGGGCTCATGACATCCCAACACAGTCAGCTCATGTCCCAGTGCACCAAGGGCGTGCTTTGGTACTTGTGAAGGCCAATACTGCAGACCTTGCTTGCACTGGTGTCTGCGCTGAAGGCGTTTGTCCACCTTCTTGGCGATGCCGTTCCCTTGATAGGTTGTATCCCAGATATATGTCCCCAAGAGTACACTGATTTGCAGAGCCTGGTGAAATGCCTGGACCATAGGTGTTGTGGTAGAGACAGTATGCAGTCATGCAAGGCTGTGTCAGGCTGCGCATCTCGGAGACTGTTGTGATGCTGTCGGCAAGCACCCAGACAGCTGCCTTGCATGAAGGCTTGTGGGTGAGCGGTAGGTTTTGCGCCAGCATGCTTGTCATCAGCTGTCGCAGGACTCATACGTTCACCAACAAGCATACCTTGTGGGCAAAACTTGCGTCAATGAGTACTTACAATTCAAGGTCCAGACTCCATGTCATACAAATGGTCTGGTGTTAAAAATACAACCCTGTTTGACAGCAGTGCCCAAGTTGCACTTACATGATACTGTATTGCTGCAGCTTAGCTTGGGCTCAGGGACTGAGCGCAAACGCTGTAACTGCAGTTACAGGGTATCAGGTCAGTCTGATTAATCAATATTGATCTTGCTTGATGTCTATATAGTCCCTGAAAAATACAGTGCAGCATTTGATTGGGCGCAACAGTGCCAATTTCCCAGGCTGGATTCAGCATGTTGCCAACTTGAGCAAGGGTGAGAACAGCCACATCAGGGGCTACTTCTTTTCTTTGACCTCAAGTGAGCAGCGGGTTTTCTCCAGACTCACATATTTTACATTAGGAAGTCTGTCAAGGACCAAGTCTGTGCTGATGGGTGGCAAGCAACGTTTCGCTTCTCTGCTTGTGGCCAACAGTGAATACCAGTGAATAACAGTGAGAAGGTGAACAGCATCCAAACCTTGCAATTAATTGCTGATGTATGCAGTTGCGCTCAGTCCATGAGCCAAAGCTGAGCTGCAGTTACACAGTATCATGTTGGTCTGACTGATATCCACTTTCCCTGCGCAACACAGTGCAGCATTTGATTGGGCGCAGCAGTGCCAATTTCTCAGGCTGGAATCAGCCTGTTGCCAACTTGAGCAAAGCTGAGAAAACCCACATCAGGTGCTTCTTTGGCTTTGACCTCAAGTATGCAGCAGGCTTTTCCAGCCCCACATTACACAGCACGTGGTCTCTCAAGGAACAAGTCTGAGCTGTTGGGTGGCAAGCAATGCTTCACTTCTCTCCTGTTGCCAACAGTGAGTGACAGTAAAAAGGTGAACAACATCCAAATCTTGTTGAGGTATGCAGTTACGCTCAGTCCTTGAGCCCAAGCTGAGCTACAGCTACACATTATCACGTTAGTCTGATGAATCTTGCTTGGTATCCACATCCCCTGCACAACACAGTGCAGCATTTGATTGGGCGCAAAAGTGCCAATTTTCAAGGCTGGAATCAGCCTGTTGCCAACTTGAGCAAAGCTGAGAAAACCCACATCAGGCGCTTTTTTTGGCTTTGACCTCAAGCACGCAGCAGGCTTTTCCAGCCCCACATTACACAGCAGGTGGTCTGTCAAGGACCAAGTATAAGCTGATGAGTGGCAAGCAACACTGTACCACTCTGCTTGATTAAACAGTGAGTGACAGTAAAAATGTGAACAACATTCAGACTTTGTTGATGTCAACAAGCAATCTGACTGCAATAGCATCACAGGTACTGCAAAGTCATGCCTGCATCAGGCGTGCCTGCGTCAAGAAGGGCTCACTTGGCTTCCAGTCCTGAGTGCAGGGTTCAATTCATGGCCAAGGCTGGGCTTGCCTCTTAGCTTCGTCTCTTTGGTAGCAGGCTCTGCTTGGCAGGCCACCTCCCAGTGTAACCCAGTACTAGTGAGGCAAGGCTAGGTTGCATGGTCCAAATCATGGTCAAGGCTGCGCTTACCTCCAAGTCTTGTCTCACTGGGAGCCGGCTCTGCTTGGCAGGCCATCTCCCAGCTGCAGTGAGGCAAGGCTAGGATGCAGAGTCCAAGTCATAGTCAAGGCTGCGCTTGCCTCTTAGCTTTGTCTCAGTTGGAACAGGCTCTGCTTAGCAGGCCATCTCCCTGTGAGGCAAGGATCAGATGCAATTTCATCGTGACCTGTTGCTGGAGTTTGCCTCTTAGTTTCATCTCGGTGGGAGCCGGCTCTGCGTGGCAGGCCATCTCCCAGTGAGGCAAGGCTAGGATGCAAGTATCACATTACATGCTGTTGGTATCACATCTGGGCGAGACAAGCATTGGCAATCTGACACTAGACACACCTTGGCTGCCACTCATGGAAAACAATCTGGGCAAAATCCTTCTGCAAAGATTGATCAGCAGGCTGTCACTTGTGATGCTTGTGCCAATGATCATGGTCGTGACAGCGATCACAAGGATGAATTTGGTGGTGTGATTTTAGAACGCCCAGTATGCCCTTTTGCCAAGCAATTTGGAAGCCTGGGATTGGTAGCCTGACTGCCAAACAGGCTCAAGATTGTTGCATGACTGCCTGTCTTTTGGCTGTGCTCACCATTGAGAATGTAAATCTGCAGTATTAACGCTTAAGCCTGTCAACAACCTTTGCGTTTATGCCACTGCAGGAAAGAAGAGGAGAAGAACAATAACATCTGAGCAGCTATGATCAAGGCAACTTAGTATGGGTGTCAGGTGGCAGGAAGAGGCAGGAGATGCAGCTGAAGCTGAAGCAGGCGCTCAGTGGCAGGCTTTTGGCGGGAAATGATGTCGAGCAGGACAAATTTAGTTGGCGTGAGCACAGCGCTCTTCAGGTGATGTCTGCATCTCATGACATGTTGATGGCGTCTTGCCCAGTGCAGTGCTGTCAGTAGGCTTCCAGCTCTACAAGACCAACGAAGGGAGTGTGCCACAAACTTAGACTTCATAGCTGTGTAAAGTAAGGTAGTTCACATCATCAATTCAGCTATGATTAGGTGTGATCTTGTGACTTAGGTCCTGGGTTCAACACCTGCTCACAACTGGAGCTTGCCTCTTAGCTTCATCTCGCTGGGAGCCGACTCTGCTTGGCAAGCCATCTCCCAGTGAGGCAAGGCTAGGATGCAAGTTCAATATGTTTTGCATGCACAATGTTTTGCATGCACCTGCAACTGACCAAAGGTCAGAGCAGCGGGACGCACTGGCTTTCGAGTAAGATGTTAGCTGCCGAAACAGGTGGGCTGCATTCTGCATCCATGTGTATGTCTTTGCATGCAACATATCTGCATGGTATACTGAACTCCGCTGAGTCACAAGTCTGACTTACAGAAAAGGCACTTTTCCCGCCAAAACATTTTTTGCTTTGCGTTTTTGCTCAATTAGTCTGGAGTCACACCGGTGGTTTTTCCAGCCATCCAGGAGGCTGGGACTGCTGATGTCTGGCAGCATAGCCTTTAGCCATGAGTGCAACTGGGAATATGAATGGAAATCTTGAACTTGAATTTTCCCGCCAAAAGTGTGCTGGATATTCTGACCCTCATCAAACACACAGTGCCCTGCTGGAGTCAAAGGTTCCTTGCTGCATGCCATCAGTGCTTGTGTCTCTGTTTCAAAGCACAAAGCTCCACCAACTGCTGCTGCAGCAGTTCTGCAATTGCTTTGGGCGTTGACAGCCATGTTAGTGCCCAAACTGAAGCATCTGCTACCTGCTGCAGGTCTTACCAGACTTAACAGCAGATGCCAGTCTCCATGGAGAGGTGGCCACCTTGAGACGCTGGTGCAGGACACGCCAGTTCTTCATATTACATTCCTAGCATAGTCCAAGCGCTGCAGTGGAGAGCGTTTCCCACTACAAGTATCATGCGGCAATCAGAGTCATGAGAGCTTTTTGGACAGGCACATCCTTTCACAGAGTTGCAGGCGAAGGGGAGAAAGCAGCCAGAATACTTTTAAGGCACATAATCTCAGGAAGAAGTTTGATCAGGTCAGCTACTGCTCTACCCACTCACAACAAGGCAGTGCAGGGCTGTCTAGCAACCACTTGCACTTAGGCCCAATGTTTGTGCAGTGCCTTTTGTGACGTGAATTGAAGTGCACTTCAAGGCGTGTGGGTGACACTACCAGAATCTCTGCAGCACCAGTACTACTTCTACTTGGTGTGGCTATGTATTGTGCTTCAGCTGTAGATGTGTTAGGGACAGTGCAGTGCTCATGCTGTCTAGACCTTCCGTAACTCAGTCCATACATTAGTCATGGGTGCTGGCAGGGTGTTTTCCAAAACACATTCGCGACAACAATCTATGCTGGAAAGGCGTTGCTCAAGTAATGATGGCCTGGTGTCAAGCATGTCATCCTGCCGCCATTACTGTAACATGGCTGCCTGACAATAGTACAAGCAAAAGGTGTGGTAAAGCACCCGCCTTCCACTGTGCTCACCATCACCAACACCAACTGACCTGCAGTCATCATTGTGAACTGTCGTGGAAGTGATGCTGACTGTGTTGTACTATAGACTGCTGCTTTGCGCAATGCTATGTTGCTCGGCGTCGCGCTGTGTTGTGCTGTGCTGTGCTGTGGCACAGTGTCTTGCGTTGAAGTTGTATGATACTTTTGAAATGACTGTAATAACTTGTGATGTGCCATGATGTGCTGTGCTGTTCTGCACTGCCGTACTCTTTCTTCTGAAAGTATACCACAAAGCGGCTAAAGCAACTACACAGAGTGTGCCATGCACAGCAGGCCCAGCCAATGCAGGTTTGCATCTTATCAGAGCACAAGCTTACAAGCCTAAATAGGCATGCTGATCAGGGCAGACTGCTGCGCACGTGACACTCATACACTGCAGCTGCTGCAATGGTCACATGCCGCCGCTGTTGCAATGTGCATGCCCACACAAGCCTGAAGCGTACCCCTGCATCTTTACTGTGCACAAGCGCAATAATAGTGCCTCTATATTGCCCGCGGATTACATGAGTGCATGATCATGTAAACGTAGGTTCAACTGCAGTTGTATGCGCAAAGGTGTGCTCACTTGAGTCAAGGCTATCCTGTCATGCTGCTGCTACAACCGTACACAACGCTTCTTAAGCAAACATATTGCATTGCACAGGACTCATACTGTGCACACCATCACCAAATCTAGCTGCAATGGTCATTGTGGATGAGCCATGGAAGTGATGATGGCTGTGTTATGCTCTGAACCGCTGTGCTGTGCTGTGCTGTGCTGTGCTGTGCTGTGCTGTGCTGTGCTGTGCTGTGCTGTGCTGTGCTGTGCTGTGCTGCATTGCCATAAGCTCTCTTCTGGGGATATACAGCGTCAAATGGATTGTACAAATGGAGAGGCAATGTCATGCCATGCAATGGAGACAATGCCCATGCAAAGCATTTTTTCAAGTAAAGTACACTAAAGAATTAGATACAATCAATCAATCAACCAATATGTGTAATGTCTTCAAACATTCCCAATGCGACATGCATGTGGAATTACATCGAAGCCTGCAGTCCAATCTCAAAGCTAAACACAGACTATCCAGTGTTGAAACAGAAATGTTCCAATTCTCGAAAACGTGCTCAAGCACTGCTCCATTGGTACCATCAATGCACAGGATGCCGAGGTACCTCAGCACGCAGCAACATCTTGCAAGTTGCAATGGCGATGTCGGGTGCACTCTACTGCACCCGGGGGTTGTGAAGGCATCATATGATGAGTGCACTGTAATGTCGGCCACGTTGTAACACAAAGTTTCTGTGGGGGCCCACCATGTTGTGTCACCCTGACTGCAGTAGTCGTCCAGCACAAAGTAATAATTGTAAGAGTGGCCTCGGGATGCATGGCAATGCAACATCCTTTGCTTGCAATATTGCTTGCAATATTGCTTGCAGCATACATTAATGGCAATATACATTAATGTTGTCCTTGCAACTTCCACTTACAAGCACATCGTGTTCATTGACCATGTTTTCCAGCTGCATCAGCTTCTTGACTGAGATTGGTACTTTGTAGGGCAGGACTGTGCTGCACATGCTTGCACATTTTGAAAATTACAGGCAGGATGTCATTGAGTCATTGGATGCTGCTGGAGCAGATGTGTCCGTCCAGGATATCAGAGTAAGCCGTCGGGCTATTGGCATACTTGCCTAATAGGTGTGACCTTGTTTTGGTGCGCTGCTTGGAACTGCTTGTGCTCATGTGCATTGCGCAAGGTGTCTTGCCAGTTAATTTGCAATCAGATTTTTGCGTATGTCATGATGAGCAAGCACATGCTCCTGTGACACTGGCTTGGTCATCTGTCATTCCAAAAGTCAAGGCTCTACAGGCATCCATCAAGTTGTCAAATGTATGCAAGGCACCTGTCTGGCGAGTCGCATGGTGTCCTGACTCGGTGATATGCTGCAGGGCAAGACTTGTCTTCACTGTGCTATACATCAGCGTGACCTTGCCGTGGTAAAACTGTTGTTGCAGCACGCCCCAGATGTCACAATAGCTGATCATATGGTGCGCAGAGAGCAGCTTGTACTTTCTATGTGTCAAACCCAACTCCTCATAACACGATAGAAAAAATGATGCATTACAGACTTCAGCGTTGCTTAGGCTATTAGTGTCCATGTGTGAGGCTTGACTTCTGCTCTTGCATTTGCTGTTGCTCAAGCTGTTGGATGCCATGCCTTCAGATGTGCTGAGCCTGCATGTTGGTGCATCCAGCAGTTTCATTGTATGTCACTATAGGCACTTGACCATGAGTGTCAGTGTTGCAAGCAGCAACCACAGACATACCATCACAACCTAACAGCTGGCTGCACATTACAGGGATGGACGGTATTGCATATTGCTGCCAAATCACATCCTAAGTGTGTGCGCGCATTGCTGTGTTACGCTCCTCCTACCTACTTGTGGACAGTTGACAGACCTCTGGAAAGCGAAGAAACATAGTGTGCCAGTGAGCCTGCTACCAAAAAAAGACACACATGCTGAATCTGGCATGCCAAGGTATCTGTTCTTTGTTTTAGGGTTTATAGTCACTCGCAAGCACTCAACACTAGATCGAAGCCTTTCAATCTGCCCATAGGTGCATTCTTTGCGTAGCGGTATGTTGTGCAAATTCACACCAATTCGGTTTCCAGCTTAATTTTCTGCAAGCACAAGGGCGGTAAGAGCGTCCACAATGTAAGCGCAATCATGTTGCAGATTGTCTGTGTTGCAATCTGTGACTGCGGCACCTTTGGACCGATGCGTCACTGCTATCTGAAAGTGTGGCGCTTGCAATTTGATCAGGTGTCTAGACTTGAAATCTGTAGCTTTGTCACTAGCATACTGTATGACCTTGGCTGACACCACAGTATTAGAGCGAGCTTACATTTCGACTTGCTTGGAATCACATGCATGTATGAATTGAGGCAAAATTTGGCCATTGCCATAAGGGGGGAAAGCACATATGAGGTGTAAATGTTTTTGCCAGTTGATGAGATCACAACAGCATAATGCTGCAGCACAGGGTCAATTACTTCTGGCGAATGCTGAGTTGCTCTCAAGAACAGATCCGAAATGGTTCTGGCTGTGCACTGATGCCGTGCTGCACATGGCTGTGAGCTTTTGCACTACCATTACACAACTCATATCCTATACAACATTGGTAGCAGCACCATGTTTACCCAAAACTATTCCTTAGAGCAGCATGGTATGCAGAACTGGAATCGCAGATGCAAAAAACAGACTATCCCAAGCTCATGTAAGGCAATTCCGTCAGCAGGGCAGATCATTTGAGTCATATGTCCATAGCAGATGCAGTCATGCCAGATCTAGACGTGCAGCAAGGACAAAAAAGCAGAGAGAACAGCCTGTTATCTGCAGAAGAAGCTGCATGACCAACATCTGCTCTATCATGCGATGAAGTAGCTGCAAGCTTGAGCCAGCAGCATTGTGACACTACTTCACCAGTCTGTGAAGCATGTACGCAAATCTTGTGCTGTCTGAGATGCCATGCAGAAATAGCTGATGACTTTGCTACGGTTGAACAGATTATGTTGGGAACAGGAGTGACTCAGATTTGACTGGATGCAATTTGGCTACTGCATGATCTCAACCAGACTATGCAGGTGTGCATGTCAGCAACACTGAACATGGTATTGCATCAATGACATTGCAAATGTGCAAATGTGGCCACACTCCACTAAAGTCTTCAATTGCTGCAGGCACTACACCAGAGTGGGTATGGTCAACAAAGGAAGGGCACTGTCAGCAGAACTCTGTGGCTCACTGCTCTGTTTACGATCAAATCTGCGTTGGGTCTTGGCAAGTTGCTTGAACATGGCCAACACACAGGGATTGCACAGAGTAAACTCGTCCTCGTGAAAGACAGAGTCATTTGGTTCTCCAGACATGTACAAAATTGGCTTTCCCATCACCTCTTCTCTGCAGATGCTGCAGACGTCACCAGCAGACGCAACTTTGCAAACCACCGCGCCCTTCTTTACTTGCACATCACAGACATCTTGGCGGTTTGTGACAATTATACGAGACTCTCCCGTTTCTAAATCTGGCAGACAATCAAAGCGCCGAAGAGGTACTGCACAAGTCGGGTTTGATATTGCTGTTGCAGCTGGCGAGTTCCTCAGCAGCTGCCACTTAAGAAGAGCAAGCGGAGTCGGTGACAGCAAACGAGCCCAAACCCAGCGCTGTGGCAGCATCTTTTGTCCAAAGTGCATGTAAATCTGTCGACAAAGGACTCAGCCTTGTGCTTGAGCTCTCCGCTGTCTGGCTCTAACAGGTTCGGTGAAGTGTCACCTATGCCTCACTTGTTCTTGCCAAGAACTTCTTGGCCGCAAGCCTACAGGAAAATACTGAAAAGCCGCCCGAGAGCGGCAATGTGATGTCGCTCCAGAGCGTGCTTGTGACCTTGATGTTTGGGTGGTTGAGCCCCACTGTAGCCCACCTGGGCACCCTGGGCTGGGGGACCCACCTACGGAAATGGCAAGTCCTGTGGCCTGCAGTGAGATGCTGATACGTTTTGCACCCAGCAGGTGGCCGTGCAATTTTGCTGAGTTGAGCTGCTCATGTATGACTCTGTTCTGCTGTTGTCAACATGAATCATGTACAAGAATGTCCCAACCGGCAGGAGATGTTGCTGTGCAGAAAACTGTAATGGTAGTAGTGGTATCCACCTGCCTTAACTCCGCGCATACTTCGGTGATTTGGCTGCAGTCGTGCAGTGTCTGCACATGGCTTTATAAAACAAGCACTGCTGTGCCTTGCAATTGCTGCTCTCCTCAAACCATGGTTGAGTCACTTCAGAGTGCGATCTAAAGCAACAATGACCCCTAAGGCTCAATCAGACGAGTTGACCTCATTGTGCAACCAGATGCTGTCAAAACAGCCTCTGACAACCAGATATTGTCAAAACAGCCTCTGACGACCAGATCTTATCAAAACAGCCTCTGACAGCTTGCAGAGTCAGCAGAGTATGAGGCAGAAATCAGCTTCAAACTTTGCCAAACTTCTTGCCATAGTCGTACAGCAGCTCAGTGCCAGTGGGGATGTCTTTGGCAGCAAATATGGCAACCCTGTGGTCCCCATCCACCATGATGATTTGGACCTGGCAGTTTGCCTCGTTGCTGCATCAGCACATCAAAGCAGTGTATGAAGCAGATTGCCCTCACTGTGCATCATTGCACAGTGCTGGCTCGTTCCAAATTACACTTGAAATGTGAAATCGTCTGCCATACTGGGAATATACAGCCCTGCGTTGGCAATGCACAACAGCAAGCTATGACAGTGGTGAGTGCATGCACTTTGACAGCTGTGTGCTGCTCAGCTGCTTGGCGCCCGCCATCTTACACAACAAACAACGTAATGCCGCAGTACATGTGTCTCTATGACAAGCATATGGATTCTGACTCAAACCTGTGGTTGGCAAAGCGCATCTTGTTGCCTCTGTGCTTGGCATCAATGACCCACTCGTCGTTCAGGTCAAACAGGTAGGTGTTGCTGTCCCTATCATATGCCTTTCCACGCCTGTCTGCCTCCCTGTGGTTGATCAGCTCCCCTGTGTACTCAGCCACAAACTCATTCCTCCTGATGTCCTCCTGCCACAGCACATCAACCAGATTAGCATGACTAGTGCTGTTCAGTAAAAAACCTGTTATGTCTGTCATTACTGTCTGTGCTGTAGGGGATGCCGTCATGCCTTGTGTGCGCCACAAGCTCCTTTTTCTTGCTGTCCTCCTGAAAAGGCACAACATTCTGATGAGCATGACCTGGTATTGTCACGGAATGCTGTGCTTGTTCTGTGCTGTGCTGTGCTGTGCTGTGCTGTGCTGTGCTGTGCTGTGCTGTGCTGTGCTGTGCTGTGCTGTGCTGTGCTGTGCTGGTTGTATTGCCAAGTAAGAGGTACATGGACAGTGTGTGATGTTCTTGCTTCTTTGGTGGAACATCATTAATCACAGAAGGCAAAGCAAGGGGTTTAGAGTGTCTCAGTAGGGCCTTGATGATGCCAGGTCAAGCAGTACTGCACAATTAGGACCACCTTGTCACATTTATGCTTCGTCATATCATACTGTGACACTACACAGTGACTACAGTGCAATGACTGGGATGTAGAGCATTTCATGACAAGATCACTTTGGCTTCAGCAGACAGGTTGTGACCTGTGCAAAGGCGCCCCAGCCAGCCACATGAGAGAGGCCCATGGCCACTCTCTTGTGCTGGCGCAGCCTGAGCTTCATGTTGTGGCAGTCCAGGGTGCCCGGGGGCTTCTCCCCACAGATGGTCCACTGGCATTGCATGCACAGGTCGGGATCACACTCCCGGTCTGCAGCCACAGGCTTGACAAGTGAGTACCAATGACAGAGAAACCCTGGAAATGTGAATGCAAGAGTGCACGATTGTCAAGCCAACATGCTTTGGCTGGCACAGGTTGGGATCACACTCCCGGTCTGCAGCCACCAGCTTCACGTGTGAGTGCCAGTAACAGACAAATAGTGACAGGGTGAATGCAGGAATGCAAGATTGTCAAGCCAACCTAGCCTGCCTAGCTTTGGCTGGCACAGGTCGGGATCACATTCCCGGTCTGCAGCCACCAGCGTGACTTTTTTTGTGTTTCAAAAGCTAACATGTTATTTCAGCAAAGTTCAAAGTGCTATGATGACAATGATGTACACACACTGACAGTGTGACGGCAGGAGTGTAACTTTGTCAAGCCACCATGGTCAGCTTTTCTTTGGGCTGGCACTGGCAACAGTGCGTATTTTCCTTGGTATGTTTGTTACAGGGTCGCGAACAGCAAAGACCACAACAAGGCTGTGATGACAGCATTCAATTGAGTTGATTGGGAGACAAAATCAGACAAGTCAACAGGCAGACACTGCAAAGCTTTTGCTGTGACGTCACATACTAAAAGCTCAAATGAGCTCCAAACCGAAGCTGCAATTCTGCTGATCATCAAAGTGCACCTGGCTTGCTGCACAAGCAAATGTTATGTATCATTACACCCACTGACCTGCAGCCATGCAAGGGCAGCCCTTGTTTTTGCAGCCTCCCTTGCACACGCACCCCTGGAAGCGGCTGCCGCACTTGGGCCCACAGGCACAAAATTTCTCACAGAAGTGGCCCTCATTGAGGCAGGGGCAGCCCTCCTTGCAGTCCCCCTTGCACTGGCAGGGCTGATAGGGCCGGGGGGCTGTGTCATCCTGCCCCTTTGACTTCTTCATGCGCTTCCTGACCACCTGAACAGACAGACACGTACTGTTGGACAGACAGACACGTACTGCTGAATTGTGCTGGTTGAAAGAGCAGAGGCTGATGCGGAAGCTGGTGCAGAAGCTGGTGCAGAAGCTGATGCAGAAGCTGGTGCAGAAGCTGGTGCAGACGCTGGTGCACATTATCCAGTGTTGAGTGGAGAACGCAGCCGATCTCAGAAAGCCACAACAACGTCAGCAGTCAGGGGTTCTACATGGTCCTAGAGACCAGCTTGGACAAACTGACCTGAATGCAATGACTTCCTGCACACTTATGAGACAACATATCAAGTTGAACAAAAGGATGACAGCCGATAGTACGCTGGTGACTGCGTAGAAAAGGCTTGCTGTGCAACATCTAGTTGCCTTGCAGCACTGTTCAAAGGCATCAATTTCATGTTTCTGTTCTGCAAAGGACAGTAATCAATTGAGGTGACATCACTCCATAGAACAGGGTCACTCACATGCCAAGCTTGACCAGTGCTCTTCATCTTCTTCTTGGCTGGCTTAGCCTTGCGCCAGCGACCCCTGCTCTGCTGGGGGGTTGGCCCTGTCAGGGTGGCTGCCCCTGCCAATGCAGCTGGTAGCCCCACCTGCAAATACACACACACCATCAGCAGGCCAAAATTGGCACTAGTTATGTTGCCTTGGATTATCCCTGTAATAGTGTGTTATCATTGCCTTGCTTCCCTTGCTGTAACAGTACGTAATCATGCCATGCACTGGATCGTGGCTAGCTGCATACACTAGGACTATGAGTCACGCATGTACACACACATCATCTGGAATGCAGATTGTCCAGGCAACAACAGCTTGCTTCTGAACAGACCTTCAGCAAGTCACCATAGTTTCATGTTTAAAGCCACCAGGCATTTGCAGCATGGTGAACATAGCACTTGATTGGTCTGTCTGGAAGGCAGGTTTGTCTGATGTTGCCTACCTTTTGTAGGCGTGCGTACACTTCCTGACAGGACTTGGTGCCGACTAGGCGTGCCATCTTGCAGCTGTCCCCACTGAACATCTCTGCTGCCTTATCAAACATGCTCACCTGCACCAACAACTGTTACTGTCACACCACCTGGAAGACAGATGAGCACAGTCTTTATCAGCATCTACAAGGTTGCTGGACAGCCTGCCTGGCTTGTCCAGAAACGCTTGTTCTGAGTGTGTCAACACATGCTAACACATTTGCCTGGTGCCGTGCCCCTGTACAGCCTGAAGTGACACGTTCACAAAGTATTGGATTTCAAAGCCCCCGGACAGGGGGGTTTCAGCAATGAATGACCAAGCTGTGGATTCATTGGCCTCATGAGCTTGCATACAGCTACTTGAAAGCTACTTGCATGCCCTACTGGATTATGCCCGGTTTGTACTGTCCAGTTGGCGGTGTGACACCAGTTATGTCTTGTTAGAGGTTAGACCTATACTGATGCCTACTCATCTTTGCAGATACAGGTTTGACTCAACTGAAAGCAGTGTCACACATGTAGTTGGACCATGACTCATACAAGGCCCAAGCAGCAAGCTGTTTCTGGGCACTCTATGACACGCTTGTGCAGGTAAGAAGCGAAGGGCAGAAGTGCCTTGTGGATCAACCTTCAACAAACAGATTCAAGGCCGTTTAGACTGAATTGTAGTTGCAAGGACTGGCTTCTGAGGAGTGGGTGTATACCTCAAAGGGGGTCCAGCCAGCATCTGGGTGACTGCCCTGGCTGCCTGAGGGCCCTGCCCCATCATCTACCACATCATCTGCCCCATCATCTGCCTTGTCATCTGCCCCATCATCTGCCCCATCATCTGCCCCATCGTCTGCCCCATCATCTGCACCCAACATGCCCACACGCTCAGCATGCTCAGCACACATCAGCACAGCAGCAGTTGAAAATCTAGACCCTGAACTGTGAGTGTCCCTACAGAGTGTAGATGCTTTGATGTGACGAGACTTTCTAGAAGCAAACATCTGTGTCATCTCGCGCACAGGATACCGGAACTTAGTCAAACTGTTTGTGCGCAATTGCCCTGGACCTGTGATCACCCAAACAGTAACACATGCAGTTGTGAGAATGAAAATTTAGGGTCAACAGCTTAGGATCTGCACTCAGGACACAAAAAGGATTGAGGTTTTGCCTCAAATTGCCTTCACAATTCAGAGTTGACATTTACAGCGACAAAACCCAAAAGACAGTAGCTTGCCTAAGGGCGCCATGGCATGAAGAGGGCTGGACTTAGCAAAGATGACTCTGCCACGTCTGGGAACCGACAGCAAGGCACTGCTTCTTGCAGCGCTCCTCACGCTCTCCAGAAGCGCATCAGGAGCAGGCACTGGCAGGCCTCGAAGGGGAGCCGGCATGCTTTTTTTGGTAAGACTGAATGGGCCAGTGCTGCCTTTCATGTGGTTGCTTAATGGAGCCTGGCGGGGGGCAGGAGTGGCTGCTTTGATTCCCCTGAAAGAGGCAGGGCTGCCTTTCACAGAGTCGCTCAAAGGGGGATGGCTGCCCTTGGCAAAACGTGCTAAAGGCATGTGGCTGCCTTGAACAGTGTTTCTGCCTCCAATAGTTGATGGCGTGTTCAGGGGTGTGTTACTATGGTCAGAGAGGCTGACATACAGATCATTTGGTGAGGCCAGCGTCGACCCTAGCTTTCCTTGCGGTGATCTTCGCCTGTTGGAGGTCATATCTAGCTCATTCTGCTCTGCTTTCAGGTGAACTGGTGCTGATCCTGGCTGATGCTGTGCTGATCCTGGCTGATACTGTGCTGATCCTGGCTGATCCTGTGCTGATCCTGGCTGATCCTGTGTTGGTGCTGGCACCTGATCATCATCGCTAGAAATATCAATCTCAATGGGATCACTGGCTGAGCCTGTATTTGGGGCTTCAGGTGAGCTTTTGGCAGCCGTGGTTTTACCAGTTGGTGTGCGCAGGGGGGGAGGAGTTGGGGCACCCCCCTTGGTCCGGGCGTGTGTTGGTGCAGCATTGGCATGTGGGGTAGGGATGGGTTTGGAGCTAGGAGTGGCTGTCGGCTGTCCCTCTTCCTCTTCACTGTCTGAAATGACTATGGTGTCTTTGGTGCTGCACACATTGGTCTGACTATGACCTCTGCTTGGTAACGGAGACGTGCTTTGCACTGCAAGCCTTCCGTTCATTGATGATGTGCCACCTGCTGCTTCATGCTTGATGCGTTTCCTGGCAGGCTGTGCTAGTTTGCTGTCTGACGACTCATCAACTGCTGTGGCACCTGCCCCATCAGCTGCCAAAGCAGCTGCTGTGACAATTTCAGGCTGTAACAACATTACAGTGGAGATCCGCTTTCTGGACTTCACGCTGCTATGCTGCACATCCTCAGGACCTGCTGTGGACATGTGCCCAGCTGCCCTGGTGAGGGCTCTGGTGGAAGGGCTGTTCTCAGCTGCCCTAGAGAGTAGCCCTACAGAGAGGCTTTCCACAGTAGCCCCAGGGGTGGGCATGCAACGCCCCTGCTCAGCAGCTTGCCTAGGCACAGCAAGGTGCAGGGCCGACCTCAAAGCCAACCCTTCGTCTTTCTCATCTGCTTCCAGATCTGTCCTCCCTTCTTCTTCCTTTTTGACTGTGCCTGGCATTGCATTGCCTGCAGCAAGGCTTCCAGCCTGAGTAGGGAGCAGAACAGCCAATTTCTGCATGTGAGGGAGGCGGCGGGGTGGGGGGAAGCTGTTTGCTTTATGCGCAGAAACAAACGAAATTGGGTATGCAATGGCTTATGTACAGCAGAAACACTCAAGCATGAACAGCTATTCAAGCTTGAGCAGCACGTTTGCCTGCTTGGCTTGATCACATACATCTGTGCCAGACTAGACTCCAGCATGCTGCCATCTCCATCCACATCACCACCAGATAACACATGCATTGAATGTGGCGAATGAGCAGTATACCTGCTGTCATTGCATGCAGTCGCCAAGACAAGCGCGATATGTGCCAATGCTGAACCCTAAGACCCCAATCCCTACATATGGGCTGTTTGCGTGAACCCCTCTCCTCCTTTGCCTACAGGTGCTCACAATGCTGCATGGCGCCCAAAATGCATGCAAAGCACAATCACCATCCCAAACAGCTTTACCAAAGGCTAGTGTTGTCCTATCTATGCACAACAGGCCATGCAGTTGGCTCATTGGATGCAGACAAGAAGTCTCACCACTTGCTTGTGGTGGCGACAGGTCTGCTGTGGCGCTTGCCATTGCCAGGCCAGCATCTGCAGACATGCCTGGTTTGAAGCAACTCCTGCTGCAGACTGCTGAGCTGGTGATGACCGGCTTGGCTGGCCGCCTCTGATGAGGCCTGCAGTTTTACACACAGAAATGTAGGATATAACGTATGCTGTGTGTTTTTGGCGCAAACAAACATTGTCACATACTATTTTGATCAACTTTCCAAAAAGTGTTGACAAACTGAGGGATGAAATCGGTATGTGCATATCTCTTGCTGCCACACAGGGCACAAGCATTTATGCCTGCGTGTAAGCTGTGAGTAGTGGAGCAGCTGGAAGTAGTGGAGCAACTGCAGCTGCACTGTCCACACATGCAGGGCTTGTGTAATGTCTGGGGTGTACAAAACAGTTGCTGTGGGAGACAGGCAGGCAAGAGCCTGGCTTGGAAGGCCAGCCTCCCCTCATTAAAGAGTGTTTGCTGGCACAGCATCAAGCGATTCTGAATAGCTGCCATGTTGCAAGCGATCCTGTTTGCCAACACTTGCTGAGGTTTGTCATTGCTTTGCAAGGCTGCACACGAAAGTACAATCTGACACCACGTCATGCAGCACATGACATGATTTTTGAATACAGGTCAAACATGCGGGTGAGACACAGATAGAGGGTGCACAGTCTTTTTGGTCACACCATCTTGTGCACTTGTCTAACCTGACGTTTCACAGTGCCATGAGCATGCATAGCCTTGGACACGACAGCGTGCAACAGAAGGAAGCGCAAATTTGCTTGACTCCAGATGCAGACCATGCATGCATTCTGTTGCATCAAGCAGAGGCTTGCAAACATACAGCAGCTCACACCTGGGAGCTGAGCAGCTCATGCAAACGCATTAGCAGGCTACTCAATCCAACTCAACATGTACTGCTTGAGGCTGCCAACTTGGGTTCACACCCCAATCTTAGCAAAAAGCACAAATTCAAACAAAAGCAAAAGTGCCTTGCATAAGGGTAGAGAGACTCACTTGGTGTGAGGGCCTGTGTGGGCAAAGCAGGTGAAGATGCGGCAGCGGCGACAGAAGCTGTTGGTGAAGTTAGCAACCATCACATCCAGCTTCTGATGCTCTGATTGTATGGCAGGGCCTTCAGGCACAGCTGCTGCCAGACTCTGCATGCGAGTCTGTACTGTAGCTGCAGCAAGAAGCAGAGCTTGCTGTCAACGCTCATGTGCACGGTTGCAGCGCTAGCGAGACTACGTCCTGAGCGTTAGGTGATGCGCGCGTGTATGTATGTAGGATTTGGAGATGTCAAAGTCATTTACAACCTACAACTAAGCCCCTGATGGAAGTGCAGCGACTCTGTAATTGAATGAGTGTCTGCTGGCATTCAAGGCACTGGGTCCGCCTTGGACTGCACACATGACACATGACACATGACACATGACACATGACACATGACACATGACACCATTTGCCTGGTCTTATGTGCAGATTGCACCATTCTTATGCAGCAGATGCTTCATGCAGTCCAATGTCTTGAGCACTGTCAGCTGAGCAGTTCAGCTGAGCGCACTGTGTCAGACATTTCATCACATTGCCTACAGAAGTTGGAAGCATGTGCAGGAGAACTGAGACCACCACATTGAGAATGTGTGCAAGACAATGCGGCCCTAAGCACACCTCTCTTGGCCCTCATCATGCTAGCAGCAATGCGCACAGCTTCTAGTCTCACACCAAACTGCGACACAGCTTTGGACAGCAGGAACATGTCTGCCTCCCTCTGCACTCCGTCCAGTGACTCTGTGTCTGAGTCCTGTTCCTCATCACTGTCACTCAATGGGATTGTTTCACCTGGTTGATGGCAATCATGTGTGAAAGCACCAAATGGATGCCAGGTCAACAGAAATTGCGACAGGTAACTGTTTTGAACAGCTGTGCAGTGCCATGAATGGATAGTGGTCAAGAGCAACTCAAGTGAGCATTTTCAGGCACACGCCTGATGTTGCCTGTGACAACATCACAGCAACTGCTGTGCATGCTTGAAAAGATACAGCAAGCTTGCATGTGTTCAACAATCAGTGCCTGGAAAATATGGCATCTGTTTGAGTCACCTATTTCATCTGTGTAGTACATCTGGCGACCAACTCCCTGTGCAAGCTCATTGCATACAAGGTAGCCCCAAGCCTTGTAGGAAGGGTTTGGCTCAACAAGCGGCATGTCTTCACCAAGCACTGTCCTGCTTGTGCCTCTCATAATGTTGTTCAAGTGTACAGGTGGCACACTTCGCCTGGCAGCAGACAGGGGGCTGAAGCTGGATACTGGGCCAGCCTGTTGCTGCCTGAGGCTGGCTGCCTGCTTTGCTTTTGCCTGCAGAGGGTGAATACCGAGCTTGCTGTGCTAGTACTTATGACTACGAAGGACCGTAGCAAGACCAGTGATCACTTGCCTTGCATGCAGTTCGTGGCGGTGGCGAAAAGGATTCAAACTTACTAAATTAGTCTCTAAAGCCTGCTGCGCTGACTGGCGCGAGGCAAGGTTGAAGTGCTCGCGGGCAGAAACCAGTGTCCGAGCGACTTTAGCGCACTCCGTCTCTACAATATACATAAAAGCAGGTCAAGTGAGGCACGGCCTTTCCAACGCCCTGATTCTGCACAAAGGAGTGAGAACTCTCACACCAATGACGAAGAACAATACCTGTGTCCCGGGTGGTCTTTTCGTCACCCATAGTCGGAATGCACGGCTTACAGCCGCAGCTCGCAACGGTCAAGCATCACCACAGTCTTAACAGTCGCATTCGCAGCAACTACGTGGATTTACAGCTGCACTCTGAAGAAGCATGCAAGCACGGCTGGTGTGAGAGCCGATGCGCTGAACCAGAGCTAGCTTGCAAAGCAAAGCGGATGTGAAACGCTCACAGACGCCGTCATTTTGTGCGATGACGCCGTCATAATACGGGGTGACAAACGAAGCAACAAGCACAGCACAATTCCTTTTGCTGCAGGGAGTCGGCGGCTGCAGAGACTTGGCACCATGGTAAGACACATCCATCCTATGCGCGCGTGTTGACAAGAAACATCGCATGTGCAGCACGTATACAGTGTCTCAAGTCGGGCAAAATCCGCTGCGTCGACGCGTTCACAGCATGTCGTTTAACAAAGTTTGCTGTATAATGCATCGTCGACTTTCTACGTCTCGCTTTGTAAGCGGTACACGTTGACATAGTTTCATGTGTGTGCAGCCGTCGCAAAAGACGTTCAAAATCAAGCGGGTCTTGGCCAAGAAGGCCAAGCAAAACAGACCTATCCCTCAGTGGATCAGGTTCAGGACAGGAAACAAAATCAGGTATATACCTGTCTTGCTCAGCAATCAGTGAGCATCAGCAGCTGCAGCTTCAGCTTTGGATTTTTGAAGGGTGAATGCCACCCAGACACAGTAGTTGCTCTGTGCCAGAACAGTACAGCCTCAAGAAGTTGTTGACTTATGGTCCAGCTGATGTGATGCAGGTACAATGCAAAGAGAAGACACTGGAGGAGAACAAAGTTGGGCTTGTAGATCACCTGCTTGTATAGCATAGTAGGCCGCTCAGCTGCAGCTCAGACACAGCTCATCTCAGCCAGCTCAAGCAGCTGCAGTTTCAGCAGAGGTTATTGCTTTAGCATCAGTGCAGCTGCTGTCAGCGGCTATGTGTCTGTGCATGAGGCAGCTCATGCATCAAGCAGCTATATGATGCATGGTTGTAACCATTTCAGCTTGAAACTCTGATACTGTTGACCACACTGAACGCGGTGCATGTTCAGATTGTCAATGTAGAGTTCGCTGGCCTCAGCGGTTCCCTGTTTGACGTCTTATGATGGCATTTGGCGCGTCAGCAATCATATGTCTTGATGCAGTCAGGATGTACAATTCCCCATCAGGCTTGTGACCTTGGCCAAGCCGTCTGTTGGCAGCACAGGGGCTTCTTAGGTAAGTCCCAGCATCAGCCTGACACTTCACGATCTTGCCATCTGAGCCATTCACAGCTCATTCTCAGGTATTATGGCATCCCTGGTTGTCTGAGGCTGCTGTGAGTTGGTCGTGCCTGAATGGTGGAAATGGCTCTGAAGTTGCAGATAAGGAGAGTACGCAAGTTGTCCAGCGATACAAACTTGCTTTCAATAACATGACTCTAGCAGACAAAACTTTGATGCTCTAGCTTGGCTGCAACACCTGCAGGAATGTGTTGCTGTGCACGAACAACAGGTAACCGTTTCAAATGACATTGTTGTGCTAGTGCACTCAGTAGGTCAGTAATACTGGTGCTGCACTCAGCTGGCAACGTGCCACATCTATACGGCTGCTCACGGATGGCAACAAAGTTTGAGGTAAAATTTAATTGTGCTGTGACCGACAGCGCTGAAGTATGTTAGCATGCAAGGACTAAAATTATGCAACATATGATGCAAATGTGCATGACTTCGACAAAGATGTACAGGTGCATCACCAACAACAAGAATGGGAGATTCAAAACATAACGTTCAGACACTCCTGGCTGGACAAGCTGCTGCCTGGGGCATGTGGCTATGCTTGACCGGCTTTACTCTGCACACACACTCAGCCAGCAATCCAGTAGTTTACAGTCTACGAGCACCACAAGCAAATCAGCAGCATTCATTGCATGAAACATACACTTAAACAAGCAGTCCACCTCATTTGTTGGGTCATAAAGCTGAAGTAGTATGAAACAAAGAATGCAATGCTATCACAACAAAAAAGCAGAATTTGAAGCGCAAGAAGCACTGTCCTGAGTAGCATGCATCCAGGCATTTCACCTGGCTCTACAAATCTGTGCATCTGAGTTCCATTTCCTGAAAGGAAGTGCAAGTAGCATCATTGTCAGCTGAGGTATATCCTGTGTACTGTTCGAGGCTGCAGCGTCTTCCGGCATGTTGGACACTTCTTGGTTGCTTTCAGACAGGACAGGAGGCAAGGCTTGCAGAAGACATGCCTGCAGCACATTGAGCATGCTTAAGATGTTGAGTCAAGACCAAACAGACCTGCGTATGTGCTCAGCAAGGCAGACCTATGGAAGCACGAAAGCTGACATATATGCCATAGAACGCATGTACAAATACATGAGAGCGACTCACTTAGCACACTTGTGATGAATGATCACACAATCAAGGGTGAGATAAGAGGTCAGGAGATCAAGGGTGATCAATGGTCATTAGTTCTTACCCACAGCTACCACATGCTGGTTCCTTCATTTCATCAAGGCAAATTCCACACTTTGGTTTTGTTTCCACTTCCTTTGGCTCACTACTTTGATGTGCATTGGCCACTATCTGCTGACCAAGCTTCCTGTGAGCTGCCAGTGCCTTTGCTACAGCTATATTGCGCCGTTTTGCAGCTGGACTGGTATCAGAGCCTACTATACAGATGTCGTCATTGTTTTGCGCTGAACTGAGCACAGGCACAGAGGCCGTGCTGAGTGTTGTGGTCAAGTCCACAACATCTTCATTTGTTGAGACCTGTATACAACCACATCCGCTGATGAAACATATTGCTAGAGTACCCAATGGTGTTACTGCCATCAGCAGATTTGTCTCTGTTGTCACTAGGCCTTACATATCTGTTCAAACTGCGCCGTCTGGATGCATCAGTGTTCCTGCTCCTTTTGTTGCCTGTGCCAGAGGTCAAAGGTCATGAGATGCTACAAGTTCTACCATGGTATGTGTCGACAAGAAGGACAAGGACTGTGTGCGTGGTCAGACAACAGCATACCAGCTAGCCATGGTGCAGGCGTGGCTCCTGGTCTTGCAGATGGCCCTGCCTGCAGGATAAGTATTGTCATCTGTGCTATCTATAGTCTGTGCTCCGAAGATTGGCAGATAGACGAAGAGCGTGCCAGGCGTGCTGGTGTGCCCTTAGCCTAGTCAAACTGACCTCGGACTGTTTAAATGCAGGTGCTTCGTCGTCGCTATCTAATACAATCACGTCCTGACTTTCCTCTCTTGGATGCCGTACAGCGCTGCTCATACGACCCTCTGCTCCGCGAAAAGACGTGCTCTCAGCGATGGACGGCAACTGCCGTCCTTTGCACAAGCCTACCAGCTGTAACAATGCAGTGCTTGACACTGAAGTGCCACCGATGATGAGCAAGTCAGCTCGTCAAACACGAAAAGGCGGAACTATCGCAGCGGAATGTCATGCAGGGGTGAAACCGATTACAACACAGTTTGAGACTCTGGAAGAAGAGGAGTAGTTTTTATAACCAGTGTGGAGCCAGTAGTGACTCATCAGACATCCTGGCTTGAAAGCACAGGTGTATGTGGTGTGCAACAAAACCAAGCTGGTGGGAGTGCTGTTCGAAAAACAGCCTAATGTCCCGCTGTTGGTAGTTTGGGCCAAATAGCGAAAAGTGCTGACCTCTAATGATGCTGTAAAAAGGGCAGTCAAAAAGAAAATGTTGCGCATCTTCAACCGCTTGCATAGAGCAGTGGCGACAAACACGTTGTTCTCTAGGTGGTTTGGGTCTCAACCATCTGTCAGTCTCAACCCTCATTGAGTGAGCACCTAACCTGAACTTGATGAGTGAAAACAATGGAGCACTGGGTCTAATGTCCAGAAGGTAAGAAGCCATGACATTGGAGTCAAAGAACGTGTTGTCCATCAAAAAGCTGACCTTTGTAGCTGAAGACTGGCAGATACCATGGTATCACTTGTCTCTTAAACACTGCTCAGCATTGACCACTGAAAAAGGCCCCTCTGCTAACACACCTTCAAACCTATGCTGGCTCAGCCAAAGGGACAGTTTTTGCCACCAAAGAGTGTTCACA
>JAABUK010003125.1_pt1 | contig 28418 bp, 14 predicted proteins | sample 5559141 | NCBI WGS metagenome assembly JAABUK01 (sample SAMN10711869, study PRJNA513367) | rock metagenome | isolation source: Antarctica rocks | place: Antarctica: Victoria Land, Pudding Butte nord | collected 2016-01-03
GGTAACTGACTTACTGTGCATGTGTTGTGGCAAAGGGATTCGGGTAAGCCGGATGCGGGAAATCCGCCAGTCCGGTTTGAAGAGGGCGGAGGAGGCAGTGTCCCTGCCCCTCCGCTACTCGACCGCCTGCCGGATGGCTTCGTTCCCCGGGGGGATGAGGGGGCGGGTCGCGGGCGGTCGATCGGGTCCGGTCATGGTCTGGCCTCGGGAGCCGCGGGGCCGATCGAGCGGGATCGGTCGCCCTTCCTCGATATATTCACGGGGGGCGGGGGCCGGTGAGCACACAATCTCCCGACAATCGCGGACGGTGGGCCTGACCGTGGTGCCGGGGCCGGCCCGGGCGTATGTTGGAGGCGATGGCCTCCGCGAGGGAGGCCCGGACCCGACCCGACAACTCCCAGAGGGCCTCTCGATCATGGGCTTGCGAACCTGGACAGCGACCGCCCTCGGCCTGTGGGGCCTCCTCCTGACGGCGAGCCCGGCCTTCCCGGGCGACAAGGACACGCCGGTCTCCTGGAAGAAGACGACCATCGAGGGCAAGTTCCGCTCCGAGGGCGTGGCGGTCGCCGACGTCAATAAGGACGGGAAGCCCGACGTCCTCGTCGGCGACTCGTGGTACGAGGCCCCCGGATGGGCCCGGCACGACATCCGCAAGCCGGGCGACTACGGCGACGGCCTGCGCAGCTACAGCGAGTGCATGGCCTGCTGGGCCGACGACGTCAACGCCGACGGCTGGCCCGACCAGATCGTCGTCGGCTTCCCCGGCAAGCCCGCCCTCTGGTACGAGAACCCCAAGGGGGCGTCGGGCCCCTGGCCGGGCCACGAGATCTGGCCCAGCGCCTGCAATGAGACCCCGCTCTACGCCGACCTGTTCGGCGACGGCCGCCGCGTCCTGATCATGGGATGGCAGCCTAAAGGCAAGGGCGACGAGGGCCAGATGGCCTGGTTCGCCCCGGGGAGCGACGCCTCGCAGCCCTGGGAGATGCACCCGGTGAGCGAGCCCGGTCGACCGGGCCGGGGGATCCCCGGGACCCAGCCGTTCGCCCACGGCCTCGGCGCGGGCGACCTCAACGGCGACGGCCGGCAGGACGTGATCTGCACCGGCGGCTGGTGGGAACAGCCGGCCTCGGGCCGCAAGGGCGACGCGCCCTGGGCCTTCCACCCGGCCCGGATCGGCGACGCCGTGGCCGACATGATCGCCTACGACGTCAACGCCGACGGCAAGCCCGACGTGATCGCCAGCTCGGCCCACAAGTTCGGCATCTGGTGGTTCGAGCAGGGCCCCCCGAAGGACGGATCGCCCGCGTTCGCCCGCCACGACCTGTTCCCCGACCTCATCTCCGAGACCCACGCCCTGATCGCCGTCGACATCAACGGCGACGGCCTCAAGGACCTGGTCACCGGCAAGCGGTTCTGGTCGCACGGCAAGTCCGAGCCCGGCTCCGACAAGCCCGCCCGGATCTACTGGTTCGAGGCCCGTCGCGGGGACGCCGGCGCGATCACCTTCGTCCCGCGCGAGATCGACGATGCCAGCGGGATCGGCACCCAGTTCGTCGTGAGCGACTTCAACGGCGATGGCCTCCTCGACGTCGTCACGGCCAACAAGAAGGGCGTCTTCCTGCTCGAACAGGCCCGCGGCTCGAAGTGACGGGGCGACCCCGACCATCGGGGGAGATGTTGTTGAGACCTGCAATATGGACGGGAACCAGACCCGGTTGTTCGACCGGTCTAAGGTCGACGCGGCACCGACGGCGGGCCCGCCCGCCGGGCTGCCGGGTCATGACCTGACCGAGGAGGTCGGCCGAGGCGGGATGGGCGTCGTCTATCGGGCCCGCGACCGCGAGATGAACCGCGAGGTCGCCGTCAAGATCCTCCTCGACCGGGACGACCCGTCCTCCTCGGTCGCCGGCCACCCCGGCTGCATCCCTGGCTGCGGACCGGGGTTACGGAGTACCGTAACCCCTGCCACCCTCGTCGATTCCTGACCGAGCAGGGGTCCGAAAGTTTTAAAATCGGCGATCATGAGGATCGCGGCCGGTCCGCCGGCGTAGCCCTTTCCTCTCTCCGGGAGGTTCCTTCCGTGACATCTCTCAGCGGCCGGCTTCGAGGACGGTGGGCGGTGGTCCTGATGGCCTTCGGGGCGACGGCGAGCCCGGGCGCCGACGCCCCACCGACGGCCCCGTCGGCCGCCCGGCGGGCGGTCGCGCCGATCGCCCCGGGCCTGCCCGGGCCGGTGGTCGCGGCGATGCAGGAGGGGAAGTACGCCGAGGCGGCGGTCGCCCTCGACCGCCTGATCGCCGAGGCAAAATCCCCATCCGACAGGTCGTACTTCCGGTTCGTCCGGGGGATCGCCGAGCGGCTGGGCGGCAAGGCGGACGACGCCCGCAAGACGCTGGCCGGGGCGCTGGAGGCGGAGCCGAAGGGGCCGTGGGCGGCCAAGATCCGGTCCGAGCTGGCCGCCGTCGAGCTGGCCGCCGGCCGGGCACCGGCCGCCGAGGCGATGGCCCGCGCCGAGGCCGAGACGGTGCTCGACCCCGCCCGCAAGGACCGGCTCGCCGAGGTCTACCACGCCTTCGCCCGCCGACTGCTCGCGCCCGACGACCCGGTCGCGAAGCCCGACCCGGCCGCCGCCTACGTCCTGCTCGCCAAGGCCCGGGGGCTGGCCAAGGGCGACGCACTCCGCGCCTCGCTCCTGTTCGCCATGGCCCGGGCCGGCCAGGCCGCCGCCGGCATCCCGGCGCAGCCGAACCAGGCCGCCAACGCCGGCCCGGCCCCGGACCCGATCCGCGACTTCCAGGCGTACCTCGGCGAATATCCCCAGGGGGCCGACCGCGACGCCGCCCGGTTCCACCTGGGCGAGGCCCAGCTCGCCGCCGGCCAGGCCGTCGCCGCCCGACTCACCTGGACCGACCTGGCCCGCGACCTCCGCGTCGGGCCGGCCGGGGCCGCCCCCGACAAGAGGGCCGTCGACCTCCGGGCCCGGTCGCTCCACCGGATCGCCCGGACGTACGGGATCCCCAACCCGCCCGACGACACCCAGCTCAACCTCGGGGTCGGGGCCCTCCGCCGGTTCCTGGCCGACCACCCCGCCCACCCCGAGGCCGCCCGTGCCGCGTTCGAGGTCGGCGAGTCGTACCTCAGTCGGAACCAGGGCGAGGCGGCCATCGAGGCGTTCCGGGCCTTCCTCAAGGGCGACTCGTTCCGGGCCGTGACCGACGAGGCCCGGCGCGAACTGGCCGACCTGTCGATGACCGCCTCGTTCCTGGTCGCCCGGACGCTCCAGGGGCAGGGGAAGTTCGCCGAGGCCATCGCCGCCTATCAGGGATACCTGGGCCGATACCCCGACGGCCCGCAGTCGGCCGACGCGCAGCGGGCGGTCCTCGACGCGCAGCTCCAGATCGCCGCCGAGGCCCTGGCCCGCGACAAGCCTGCCGAAGCCCGGGCCGCGTGGATGGGCTTCGTCGCCCGGAACCCGCTCGATCCCCGGGTCCCGCAGGTCCTGTTCGAGGCGGGCCTGAGCTTCCAGGCCGAGAAGAAATTCGACGAGGCCATCGCCGCGTGGGAGGCCCTGATCGGCAAGTTCCCCGGCTCCGAGCCGGCCGCGCACGCCCGGTTCGAGGTCGCCTCGATCTTCGAGGTCGAGAAGGGCGACCCGGCCGGGGCCATCGAACGGTTCCGCCAGGTGGGCGTCGACCCCTGGAAGGCGGAGGCCGCCCAGCGGGTCGCGGTCATGGAGTCGAGGGCGCTGACGGTGGTCAGCCCCCGGGCCTTCCGGTCGGGCGAGACGGCCCACCTCAAGGTCACGACCCGGAACCTGGAGACCCTCACCTTCACCGCCTTCAAGCTCAACGCCGAGGCGTATTATCGCAAGAAGCAGGTGCTGGGCGGGGTCGGCTCGCTCGACGTCGGCCTGGTCGCGCCCGACGCCGAGTGGACCGTGCCGGTCAAGGGCCATGCGAAGTACAAGCCGGTCGAGTCGACGTATGACCTCAAGGTCGCCGTGCCGGGCGTCTACGTCGTCAAGGTCTCCGACGAGAAGAACTTGCAGGCCACGGCGCTGGTGGTCGGCAGCGACCTGGACGCGATCGTCAAGGTATCGCGCGAGCAGGTGCTGGTGTTCGCGCAGGACATGAAGACGGGCAAGGGCCGCAAGGGGGCCCGGGTCCTGATCTCCGACGGGTCGGGCGTGATCCTGGAGAAGACGACGGGCGACGACGGCGTCCTGCTCGCGAGCTGGGACAGGCCGCTCGCGGGCGCGAGTCAGACGGTCATCACCCCGGAAGCGAAGCCCGAACCACCTGCCCCCCCGCCCGACGCCGCCCTGACCTATCTCGTCCTCGACGGCGCCGACGCGGCCGGTTCGATCCTGGGCGTGTCGGATAAGGTGGCGCAAGGGCTCACGCCCCGGGCTTATCTCTATACCGATCGCCCGGCCTATCGGCCCGGCCAGGAGGTGGCGCTCCGGGGCGTGGTCCGCGAGGCGAAGGACGGCCAGTACGCCAACCCGGCCGGCGAGGCGTACAAGCTGGAGGTCTACGACAGCCGGGGACGGCTCCTGTTCGCCCGGCCGACCACGCTCTCGGCCTTCGGGACCTTCCACGAGACCGTCCGGCTCGACCCCTCCGCGCCCGTTGGCTCGTACCGCGTCCGCCTGTTCAAGCCGGGCCGGGAGGATTTCTCGGGGTCGTTCGAGGTCCAGTCCTACAAGCTGGAGAACATCGGCCTCGACTTCGACCTGCCCCGCTCCGTCTATTATCGGGGCGAGACGGTCAAGGCCGTCCTGATCGCGAAATACCAGTACGGCGCCCCGGTCGCGGGGCGTCCGGTCGAGGTGGCGCTGCCCGACGGCCGGACGATCCGGGGGACGACCGACGGGGCCGGCAAGTTCGCCGTCGAATTCCCGACCGAGGGATTCGCCGAGGAGCAGGCCCTCCAGCTCGTCGCCCGGCTCCCCGGGGAGAACGTGGCGGCCGTCGCCGGGGTGATGCTCGCCATCAAGGGGTTCCGGGTCGACCTGGCGACCACCCGGACCGTCTACCTCGACGGCGAGACGTTCGCCCTCGACGCCACCACCCTCGACGCCCAGGGCAAGCCGACCGGGCGCGAGCTGAGGGTCTCGGTCCTCAAGCAGGTCTCCCGGAACGGCCAGATCACCGAGCGCGAGGCCTCACGTCACGTCCTGACAACCGACAAGGAGACGGGAAAGGGGACGCTCTCGATCAAGGTCGAGGACGATCGGGGGGGAGACTACGTCGTCCGGGCCGCCGGGACCGACCAGTTCGGCAACCCGATCGTCGCCGACCGGGCGGTCGAGATCTCCGGCAAGGAGGACGAGACCCGGTTGCGGCTCCTGACCGACCGCCAGTCGTTCAAGGTCGGCGAGCCGGCCACGGTCAACCTCCACAGCCGGTCGAAGCCCGGGACGGCGCTCCTGTCCTGGGAGGCCGACCGGATCCTCCGCTATCAACTGGTCCCGATCAAGGAGGGCGACAACCCGGTGACCTGGGCGGTCGAGGGGCCGCAATTCCCCAACTTCACCCTGACCGCCGCCCGGATGGCCGGCGCCAAGTTCGACCAGGCCAGCCTGGATATCCGGGTCGAGCGTGACCTCCGCGTGACGATCCGGCCGACGAAGCCCTCGGTCGGCCCCGGCGAGGAGGTGGAAGTCGAGGTGACGACCGTCGACCAGCTCGGCCGGCCGGCATCGGCCGAGGTCGCCCTGGCGCTGGTGGATCGGTCGCTGTTGCGGCTCTACGAGGACAGGCAACCCCCGATCGGTCCCTACTTCTACGACCAGACCCGGACCGGCGCCTTCTCGACGATGGCCTCCAACATGTTCATCGACGAGCCCGAGACGCGACCCGTCTCCGATGCGGTCGTCGAGGAGGCCGAGCGGGCCGCCGCCCAGGCCCGGAACGACGCCAGTCGGGGCGAGGTCCGCGACCAGGCGAAGGACGCATTCAACCAGGCGGCCAACTCCGTCCTGCAATACAGCTTCACCGCCCGGAGCGTCAAGTCGATCAATCTAGGGCCCGATCGGCAGGAGCCTTTCCTGAACCGATCTCATGCCGATATCGACGCCCCCGGCAAGGACGCGAGGAAGGACCCGATGTCTCGCGCCCCCGCCCCCACCGAAGCCCGGCCGATGCGTGCGATCCCGGCCCTCGGTGGAAGGAAGGCGGCATGGGGCTACCTTCCCCCCCGCCCCGGCGACGCGATGGACGACGTCTTCGACGGGACCGATCGGGGGATCGCCAAAAACCCCGGGAAATCCGGCAACCAACCGAACAATGGCGAGTTCGCGGAAAGAGCCTTCCCCGCCGAACTCAGGGTGATCGAGTATCCCAGCCGGGAAATGTTCCAGATGTTTGCCAAGGCCCAGAAAACCGAGCCGCGCGAGGCGTTCGCCGAGACGGCCTACTGGAACCCGGGCGTCGTCACCGGCAAGGACGGCAAGGCATCGGTCAAGTTCAAGGCGCCGATGGCCCTGTCGGAATACCGGTTCTCGGCCAAGGGAGTCACGGGAGCCGATACCCTGGTCGGCCAGTCGACCGCCGCCCTAACCGTCCGGAAGGACTTCTTCGTCGACCTCAAGGTCCCCGCCACGCTGGCGCAGGGCGACCGGCCCCGGTTCTCGGCCCGGGTCCATCACGTCGGCGTCAAGGGGGCGGTAGACCTCCGGCTGGCGATCTACTCGGGCGACCGGGAGCAGGTCTACCCGAAGACGCTCGACCTCAAGGCCGACGGCGTCGAAGAGGTCCTTTTCGACCCGTTCGACGTGCCCGACGGCGAGTCCGTCCGGCTCACCCTGACGGCCAGGGCGGGCGAGAAGTCGGACGAGATGGTTGTTGAGGTCCCGATCCGACCGTGGGGAGTCCAGGCGTTCGCCTCGGCCTCCGGGACGTCCAGCGACGACGCCACGGTGTTCGTCGGCCTGCCCCCGGGCCGGGCCTATGAGAGCCCCGAGATGCGGATCGACGTGGCGCCGACCCTCCGCCGGCTCCTGATCGAGCTGGCCCTGGGCCGCGACGCCCACCCCGGGCCGGCGCCCCGGAACGCGGCGATCCGATGGCCGATCGAGCCCGATACCGTCGCCGACCGCGCCTCCGACCTGATCGCGGCGACCTCGGCGCTGGCCTATCTCCGGGAGGCCCGGACCCCCGAGGCCCCCGAGGCAGCCCGGCTCTCCGACCGGATCCGGGGGCTCGTGGCCGAGCTGATCACGACCCAGAACGACGACGGCGGATGGCCCTGGGTCGCGGCCCGGCCGGGCGGCAAGCGCCCGGCGAGCGACCGACTGGCATCGGCCCATGCCGCGTTTGCGCTGCACGGGGCCCGGTCGGTGGGGCTCCTGGCCGACCCCTCGGTCGCCGACAAGGCCACCAACTATCTGACCCGCGAGTTCGCCCGGGCCGGGGCCGACCACGAGACCCGCGCGGCGCTCCTGCACGCCCTGGCCGCGTTCGGCAAAGCGAACTTCGAGCAGGCCAACAGCCTCCACCGGGTCCGCCAGAATCTCCCCGACGTTGCCCTGGCCTACCTCGCATTGGCCCTGGCGCACCTGGATCGGGCCGGCCTGGCCGGCGAGGTCCTCGACGTCCTCGCCCCTCGGGCGAAGTCGGAATCCGCCGGGACCGGCAAGAAGCCCCGGAAATACTGGGAGGGCCGCGATCAGGGCCCGTACCACCGGGGGGCCGTCGAGACCACCGCCGTGGCCGCACTGGCATTCGCCCGGGTCCGCCCGCAGGCTCCGGAGGTCGAGGCCGCCTCGGAATGGCTCCTGGCCCATCGCCTGGGCGACGGCTGGAGCCCCCACAAGGCCAAGGGCGCGGCCGTCGCGGCGCTGGCCGCGTTCTACGGCAAGGCGGCCTCGGCCGAGGACCGCTACCGGCTGGTGGTCACCGTCAACGACCTGGAGGTCTACCGCGCCGAGGTGGTCGGCCCGGCCGAGGGGAAGATGATCGCCGTCCCGCGCAAGGCGATCAAGGTGGGCGACGCCAATCGGATCCGGTTCCAGGTCGAGGGCCGCGGGACGTTCGGCTACGCCGTGACCATGACCGGCTTCGCCCGCGACTTCGGCCCCGAGCAGAAGAACGAGGGCAAGCCCTCCCTGATCCTCGATCGAACCTACGAGCCCGCCGACCCCGAGCTTGACGGCAGGCGCCTGCCCACCGGATTTGCCGCCGCGGTCAACCCGACGACCTTCGCCAACAAGGTGACGCAGGTCGCCCAGGGGGGCCGGGCCCGGGTCCGGATCCAGCCCGGCCAGCGATCGACCCCGAATCGGCCGGCCTGGGAGCGCGAGTTCCTCGTGATCGAGGAGACCTTGCCCGCCGGGACCACCCTGATCGAGGGATCGGTGCAGACCACGGCCAGCTCGTTCAGCCTGGCCGACGGCGTCCTGTCCTTCTACTTCGCCCCCGACGACGGCCTGGGGCCGATCCGCTACGAGGTCTCCGGCTATCTCCCCGGCCGCTATCGGGCCCTGCCCACCCAAATCCGGGGGGCCTACGACCCGGGCCGGGTCCACATGGGCCCGGCCGGCGAGCTGACCGTCCTTGCCCCCGGCGAGCCCGCCACCGACCCCTACCGGGCCACCCCCGACGAGCTTTACGCCCGGGGCAAGGCCCTCTACCAGGCCGCCCGGCTCGCCGAGGCCGCCACGCCGCTCGAAGAACTGTTCGGGGCCTACACGCTCCGCGACGACGTCGCCCGTGACGCCGCCCGGATGCTCCTGACGATCCACATCAAGGACTACCAGCCCCGGAAGGTGGTCCAGGACTTCGAGATCCTCCGCGAGAAGGGCCCGGAGCTGGTCATCCCCTTCGACGAGGTCCTGGTCATCGGCCGGGCCTACCGGGACATCGGCGAGCACGAGCGCGCCTACCTGGTCTTCCGGGCCATCGTCGAGGCCAGCTACCTCGAAGACGCGCAGGTCGGCGAGGCCCTCCGGCAGAGGGGCAAGACGCTCGACGCGACGGCCTACCTGATCGACCTCTACCGGGAGTCGCCCGACTCGGCCTCGATCGTGAGCGACTTCTTCGGCCTCTCGCAGGTCGTGGCCGGCGCCGCCGGCCGGGCCACCACCGACCCGGCCCTCCGCCGCGAGCTGGCCGAGGCCGGGGTCACCCGGTCCGAGCTGCTCCTCCAGTCGATCCGGATGATCCAGGTCGTCCTGGCGCAATCGCCGAGGAACCCGATGGCCGACGAGGCGAGCCTGGCCCTCCTGGGGGCCTTCCTGGAGCTGGAAGACTTCGAATCGGTCGTCAGGCTGGCCCCGAGGTTCGCCCGGCTCTACCCGAAGAGCACGTTCCTGGACAGCTTCCAGTACAGCGAGGCCCTGGGCCAGTTCTCGATGGGCAAGTACGACCGGGCCATCGAGGTCGCCGAGGCGATCGCCCGGGCCACGTATAAAGACGCCAACGGGGTCGACCAGCCCAGCCCGAACAGGTGGCAGGCCCTCTACATCCTGGGCCAGATCCACGACGCCCGACGCCAGCCGGCCCGGGCGGTCGCGTATTACAAGCAGGTGGCCGACCGCTTCGCCGACGCCTCGGGCGCCCTGAAGGACCTGACCCGCAAGGGCCTGAAGCTCCCCGAGGTCTCGACCATCCGCCCCTCCGGCGTGGCGGCCGTCGACGTGGCGAATCCCGGACCGGCCGCAAAGCCGGGCGTCTCGATGGACTACCGGAACATCGCCGAGGTCGACATCAAGGTCTATCCGGTCGACCTGATGCGGCTCTACCTGACCCGCCGGAACCTCGACGGGATCGCCGGGATCGACCTGGCCGGGATCACCCCGACGGTCGAGCGGACGGTCAAGCTCGGCGACGGCGCCGACTTCGAGGAGAAGGTCAGGGCGATCGACCTCCCGTTGAACAAGGAGGGGGCCTACCTGGTGATGGCCCGGGGCGAGAATTTATACGCCTCGGGGATCGTCCTGGTCACGCCCCTGGAGGTCGAGGTGATGGAGGAGGCCGACGCGGGCCGGGTCCGCGTCCGGGTCCGCGACGCCCGGACCAGGGACATGATGCCCAGGGTGCAGGTCAGCGTGATCGGGACCGACAACCCGACCTTCTTCGCCGGCCAGACCGACCTCCGGGGCATCTTCGTGGCCGAGGGGGTCTCCGGCCAGGTCACCGCCGTGGCCCGCAAGGGGGCCTCGCAATACGCCTTCTACCGGGGGACGACCCGGGTCGGCGCCCCGCCCGCCCCGCCCGCCCCGCCCCCGGCCGACGCCTCCCCGACCGCACCGGCCATGCCCCGGGAAGACGGGAAGCCGGGGCGGGCGGAGTCCCTCGACAGGAACCTCAAGATCCAGAACACGATCAACCAGGACCGGCAGGTCGACCGGCTCCACGAAAGGTACTTGCCGGCGCCCGCGGGGGTGAACCCGTTCTGACCGACGCCCCTGATCGCTCCCGACGGCGAATCGATCGTCCCGATCGCCCCGGGACGATCCGAGGGGCAGTCCGGGCCCCGCGCGTGGCCTCGCCCCGCCTCGGTGATAACCCCTTCCCGGGCGATAGGGAAGGCCCGGGCGGCGGTCGGGGATGCCGGCCGGGCCGGACACCTCCCCCCGGATACCGCCGTCTGGAAGCTTCGAGCCCGCCCGGGGGAGCCCTGTCCCTCGACACGCCCTTCATCACCGACCTGCTGCACGGATAACCTCGACGCGTTGCGCCGGGCGGTGGATGCAAGTCCCCATCGCGGCGGTTGGATGGGCGTGGTATCGCTTCCCGAGGAATCTGTTGACAGGCGGCCGGCCCCGGCGATATTTGTAGTCGTGCGACTGGAAACGTAACACATCCGGAAAGCCGCCCATGGCCCGCGAGGCCCCCGATCCCCTGACCGCCGCCGAGTGGAAGGTGATGAAGATCGTCTGGCGGCTCAAGAGCTGCGCGGCGCGGGAGGTCTACGAGGAGGCCGGGCGGGTCTACGATTGGGCCCCGACGACGACCAAGACCGTGCTCCGCAGGCTGGTCGACAAGGGGCACCTGACGGCCACGCCGGTGGGGACCAGCTACCTCTACCGGCCGGCCCGGCCGGCCTGGCGTTCCCTGGCCGGGGCCGCCGACACGCTGCTCAACAACACCCTGGAAGGGTTGGACGGCAAGCTCCTGGCCTACATGGTCCAGAAGAGCCGGCTGACGCCCGAGGACCTCGCCCGGCTCCGCGAGCTACTCGACCGGCACGACGGGGCCGAGGCGACGTCGCGGGGCGACGAGGGCCGGTCGCCGACGGCCTCGGCGGAGGCGGAGCCGGGATGAGCATGGGAACGAGGGGGAAACCGCCGAGGCCCGCTCCCGGGCCCCGGCCGGCGTCTTGCGCGACGATCCTCGACATAAGCACTGCCGGCGCCCTACTGGAGGGAGTATCGGTTCATCTTGTATCGGAGGGTCCGGACGCTGATCCCCAGGACCTGGGCCGATCGCTCGCGGTGGTTGTCGCACTGGGCCAGGGCCGCGAGGATGGCGACCTTCTCCGCCTCGTGGACCACCGCATCGAGGGCCAGGATGCCCGGCGATGGCCGCGAGTGCATCTCCCTGGGGAGGTCCCCGGCGTGGATCACGGGACCCTCGACGGTCACCACAAGTCGCTCGATGCAGTTGCGCAACTGGCGGACATTGCCCGGCCATGAGTAATCGCACAGGATGCGCATGGCGGCGCCGGCCACCTGCTTGGGCTCGCGACGGAACCGCGTGCAGGCCCGCCGGAGGAAGTGGTCGAAGAGGAGGGGGATGTCGTCGCACCGCTCGCGCAGGGGGGGGAGCCGCAGGGGGAGGACGTTGAGTCGATAGTACAGGTCCTTGCGGAGCTTGCCTTCGGCGACCAGCTCGTCGACGTCCTGATGGGTGGCGGCGACCAGCCGGACATCGAGCGGTATCAGGGCCTCGCCGCCGACCCGACGGACCTCCCGCTGCTCCAGGACGCGGAGCAGGTCGACCTGCGTCTTGGCGGCCATCTCGCCGATCTCGTCGAGGAACAGGGTGCCGCGCTGGGCCATCTCGAACCATCCCGCCTTCTGGCGGAGCGCCCCGCTGAAGGCCCCCCGCTCGTAGCCGAACAGCTCGCTCTCGATGAGCGCCTCCGGCATCGCCCCGACGTTGACGGCGACGTAAGGCCCGTCGCGTCGCGGGCTCAGGTTGTGGATCGCCCGGGCGATCAGCTCCTTGCCCGTGCCGCTCTCGCCCTGGATCAGCACCATCAGGTCCGTGTCGGCGACCTGGCGGATGCACGAGAAGACCTCGCGGATCGCGGCGCTCTGGCCGATCATCTCCGGGAACTCGCTCGCCGCGGCCAGGAGCGCCCGGAGCTGGCGGTTTTCCTCCCGGAGCTGGTGATGGTCGTAGGCCTTGCGGACCTGAAGCCCCAGCATCTCCAGGTCGACCGGCTTGGCCAGGTAGTCGTGGGCCCCGAGCCGCATCGCCTCGACGGCCGTCTCGACCGTCCCGTGGGCGGTGATCACCAGGATCAGCGTCTCCGGCCAGCCGTGCTTGATGTCGCGGACCAGGTCCAGGCCGGAGAGCGGTCCCGGCATCTTCAAGTCGGTGATCACCAGTTGATGGGGCAGGCCTCGGAAGATGGACCAGGCCTCGGACGCATCCCTCGCCGTCGAGACCTCGTACGACTCCTCCTCCAGGGCGAGCATGAGCCCGGAGCGGATGTTCGGCTCGTCGTCGACGACCAGGATCCGGAAGGGCGCGTTGCTCATGGGGGCCCCTCGGCCCCGGAGGCCGGCTCCACGGGGATGGCGATCGAGAAAGTCGTCCCGAGGGGGCCCGTCCGGTATTCGATCCGGCCGCCGTGCTGGCTGACGACCTTCTCGGACAGGGCCAGGCCCATGCCGGTCCCCCGGCTCTTCGTCGAGGTATAGGGCTTGAACAGGTCCTGCTGGATCTCCGCCGCGATCCCCGGCCCGGTATCGGACACCTCGACCCGCAGCTCGCCCTCCCCGGCCGAGACGACCAGGAGCAGGTCCCCCCCGTCGGGCATCGCCTCCAGGGCGTTGAGCACCAGGTTCAGGACGGCCTGTTTGAACTTGTCGCCGTCCAGCGGCACCCGATCCAGGGCCGATCCCGGGCGGCGCAGCGCGACGGCCACGCGCTGCTGGACCGCCTGCGGGCCGATCAGGCGCACGGTGTCCTCCAGAAGCTCGACCACGTCGGTGGGCCGGAGGGCCAGGCGATGGAGGCTGGCGAAGTCGCGGAAGCTGTCCAGGACGCCGTTGAGCCGGTGGATCTCCGACTTGACCACGCCGATCAGCTCGTCCACCGGCTTCGTCGGGGTCGGGCCGCCCAGCCGCTTCTCCAGGAGCTGGACGTGGATACTCAACGCGGTCAGGGGGTTCTTGATCTCGTGATGGAGCCCGGCGGCCAGGGTCCCCAGGCTGACGAATCGCTCCATGAGCTGGACCCGCTCCTCCATCAGGACCCGGTCGCTCACGTCGCGCAGGAGGATGATGCAACCGGCCGCATTCCCGGCGAAATCCCGGAGCACCTGGGCATCCGCCCGGATTCGCCGGGCCCGCCCCCCGCGATCGATGGCGAAGTCATGGTCCCAGACCGCCGCGTTGCGTCCCGCGACCCGGCCGGACAGCTCGACCAGGGGGAGGCCGGCCGAGGAGATGCTCGGCAACGATCGGCCGATGCAATCGGACTCCACCCCCAGGATGGCGACCGCGGCCGAGTTGATGCCCGTGATGACATCCTGAAGGTCGGTGGTGATGACGCCCTGATCCATGCTGGACAGGATCTCCAGCGAGAGCAGCTTGACCTGGTACAGGACCCGGAGGATCGTGAGCTGGCGCTGCTGCAACCAGACCATCGCCAGCGTGCAGAGCAGCAAAACGGCCGAGGCGGTCGAGCGGACGATGATCCGGGTGCCGATATCCCGCCGGAGCGAGCCGATCGCCTCCGGCGTGACCGCCCCCGGGCTCGCCTCCCAGTCGCCGAGCAGGCGATACTCCCGGTAGACCTGGAGGACGGCCGCGAAGCTCAGCGCGAACGCGAGCACGAGCAGGACGAGGATGATCCTCGCCGTCTTCGGGATCCGGGTCTGAATCTCCGAGGCCCTGACGCGGAACATCGCCCGGCATTCCCTCCCGATCGCCCCATTCTACGGCCGGTCGGTCCCCGTTGCGCGTCCTTCGTCGCCGATCCCCGCCCGAAATCGGTCGCCCGCCGGCCGCGGGGTCCCCGGGGAGCGATCGCGGGCCCGACACCGGCAAGATCGCGTCCGGGCTGCAACTCCTTGCCGGCACCGGTCCCGGCCCTCCTCCCCGCCCCGAGCCCGCCGCGACCGGCATCCTGGCCCTAACGCATTTCGGGGTCCCGGGTCCGATCAATCGTGCCCGGCGCCGATCGGGTCCGGTACGGGACGTGCTTTTGATCCGCCCCCGACCGCGTCGGCTTCGCGTCCCCGGGGGACCGATACGAAGCGCCGCGATCACCCCACCCGACAAACCGCGGTCAACGATCGTCAACCGGCTCCGGCCGGGCTCGGGCATTTGCCCGTGCCCGGATCGACCGCCTCATCCTCCCCGAGACAGAAGGGATCGGCCCGATGGCAGACGATTCGGCTCCTATCGAGAAGCCCCAGAACGGCCTGGCCGGCCTGAAGCACTGGCGGCACGACCTGGTCGCGGGGCTGGTGGTGTCGTTGATCTCGGTGCCTTTCTCGCTGGGCATCGCCGTGGCGTCGGGGGCGCCCCCGATCTGCGGGCTGATCTCGGCCATCATCGCCGGCCTGGTCCTGCCGTTCCTGGGCGGCTCTTTTGTGACGATCAGCGGCCCCGCCGCCGGCCTGGCGCCGGTGCTCTTCGCCTCGCTGATCCTGCTCGGCAACGGCGACCTGAAGGTCGGCTATCCGCTCCTGCTGGGCGCCATCTGCCTGACGGGCCTGGTGCAGGTCGTCCTGGCCCGGTTCAAGCTGGCCCGCTTCGCCGCGATATTCCCCGCCTCGGTCGTCGAGGGGATGCTCGCCGCGATCGGGCTCCTGATCATCGCCAAGCAACTGCCGCTGATCCTCGGCCACAAGTTCCATGCGCACGAATTCTGGGGCATCGTCCGCGAGGTTCCCGAACAATTCATGAACATGGACCCGAAGGTCTTCTTCGTGGGGATCTTCTGCCTGGGGCTGATCTTCGCGCTGGGGTCGCTCAAGTCGCCATGGGTGAAGGTTGTGCCGCCGCAGGTGATCGCGGCGGTGGTGGGCCTCGTCCTCGGGCGGATCCTGGGGCTGGGCGGCGATCGCCTGATCCATCTGCCCGACCATTTCCTGGGCACCGCCCCCTACGATCGCGGCTGGCTGCTGCCGGACTTCCACGAGCTGTTCACGAACCATACGCTCTGGTGGGCGCTCTTCACGACGGTCCTGACCCTGACCATGATCGACGGGGTCGAGTCGCTGGCGACGATCGCGGCCATCGACAAGATCGACCCGTTCCGCCGCAAGTCGGACCCGAATCGGACGCTCCATGCGATGGGCGTCTCGAACATGCTCTCCAGCCTGGGCGGCGGCCTCACGATCATCCCCGGCGGGGTCAAGAGCACGGCCGCCATCATGGGAGGCGCCCGGACCCAGTGGGCCAACTTCTACAACGCCCTGTTCCTGATCGGCTACCTGCTCCTGGGCCGCGGCGTGATCAACATGATCCCCTACAGCGCCCTGGGGGCGATCGTCCTGTATACCGGCTTCAAGCTCTGCGCCCCCAAGGTCTGGAGGCACGTCGCCCACATCGGCCGCGAGCAACTGTTCGTGTTCGCGACCACCGTGCTGGTCACGGTCACGACCGACCTGCTCTGGGGCATCGTCGCCGGGATCGTGGCGAAACTCCTCCTGGAAGTCGCGATCGTGGCCGGGGTGGAGCGGGGCAATCCGGATGGCCGCGAGACGACCCTCATGATGCTCAGGCGGCGGTTGACCGAGACGGGCGAGTTGTTCCGCGATCCCGTCGTCAAGACCGTCTCGTCGGGGTCTTCTTACCACCTGTATTTCGGCCGGCCGATGGTCTGCTTCAACACCATGCATCTCAACCGAGAATTGACCTCGATCCCCGGCGGGGCCACCTCGGTCACCATGCATATCACCGACATGGTGACGCTGATCGACCACACGACGGCCACCATGCTCCTGGAGTTCGTCGAGGACTTCAAGCGATCCGGCCGCGGCCTGGCCACGATCGTGGGCCTGGACAAGCTCCGGGCCTGCTCTCATGCCATCGCCGCGATGCGGATCAGCGAGCCGATCCGGTCCGAGGAGCGGGCCGAGGCCATGACGAAACTGGCCGGGATCAGCCTGGTCCGCGACGACCGGGAGACCACCGACCCGCTCGCCTTGCTCGATCAGATCAGCTTGACCCACGTCCGGCGAGATCCCGTCAAGGACGAGCACGGCATCACCAGTTCGATCGCCCGGGCCTTTCGCCATTCCGCGAGCAAGGTCGAGGCCGCCCTCGCCCGCGTCCGCACGAGGGAGGGCGATGGCAAGGCGGTGAAAGCCTCGAATGATCGCGACCTTTCCTGGTTCAGCCTCCGAAATGCCCGGGGGAAGGCCGGCGTCCCCGCCCACGACCTGACCTTGTTCAGCCTCCGAAACCCCCGGGAAAAGGCCGGTGCCCCCGTCCGAGACCTGACCTGGTTCAGCCTCCGGGTCGCCAAGGGCGGTGCCCCGGACGCGATCGATCGGACGAGAAACCTCGCCGTTGCGAGTTCCGACGGGGCCGGACCGGCGGATCCCCGCCCCCTGACGTCGCCCGGGACGGTCCCGGAGGACGAGATGGAGACGAATTTCGATTGACCGTCCCCGGCATGGGGGAGGCTATCCGGGAATGAATTTTTGACGGGGCAATCGTTTACGCGACATGGATGATGGTTGATGGGAAGGGGATTTCCGGGAATTTCCAGGACGTCCCGATCCCATTCGAACCGTCTTATCAGCCATAAGCCATTCGCCATTCCTTGCTTTTGTTCCCGGATAGCCCCTGAGAAGAACGCGGGCGGCCGTGGTCACCCTGGCCCGGCCGCCCGTGTTGCGAAGTCGCCATCGGTCGCGGAGTCCGCAGGGTCGATCGGTTCTTCAAGCTGGGCAAGAGGATGACTTGCGGGGGCGGGAAAGATGTAGGGTGGCGTCGAGCGCAGCGAGGCCCACCAGCCGCCCGCACGGTGAAGGTGGGCCTCGCTGCGCTCGACGCCACCCTACGGCTCCGGAAGTCCTCCAGCTTGAAGAACCGATCGACCCTGGCGGAGCCGGCCCGTCTCCTGACGGCAGGGGAGCGTGGTGGTACGATGTCCCCCGCCCTGGACGCGAGAGAAGGCCGATGGCCGTCGACCCGAGGTGGATCCGATGACGACGCAGCCGATCGATCTGAGGTCCGACACCGTGACCCGCCCGACCGCCGCGATGCGGCGGGCGATGGCCGAGGCCGAGGTGGGAGACGACGTCCTGAATGAGGATCCGACCGTCCGGAGGCTCCAGGAGAGGACCGCCGAACTCCTGGGCAAGGAGGCCGCCCTGTTCGTCCCCTCGGGGACGATGGCCAATCAGATCGCCATCGGGGTCCATGCGGGGCCCGGCCAGGAGCTGATCTGCGACCCGACGGCCCACGTCTATGTCTGGGAAGGCGGGGGGATCGCCCGGCTCTGGGGGGTCACCCCGAGGACGATCGAGCCCTCGGAAGGCTTCCTCGGCCTGCCCGACCTCCGGGGGAAGATCCGGCCCGACGACCCGCACTACGTCCGGACCCGGCTGATCTGCCTGGAGAATACCCACAACCGGGGCGGGGGCAAGGTCCACCCGCTGACCTCGGTGGCGGAGGTCTCCGGCTGGGCTCGGGCCATCGGCGTGGCCATCCACCTCGACGGAGCCCGGCTGATGAACGCCGTGGTCGCCGGCGGGATCGCGGCGGCGGAGTGGGCCCGCTATTTCGACACCGTCTCGATCTGCTTCTCCAAGGGGCTTGGCGCCCCGGTCGGCTCGGCGATCGCCGGCTCGGCCGATGCCATCCACGAGGCCCACCGGCTCCGCAAGGTCCTCGGGGGCGGGATGCGGCAGGCGGGCGTCATCGCCGCGGCGGCGCTCCACGCGCTGGACCACCACGTCGACCGGCTGGCCGAGGACCACGAGAACGCCCAGGTCCTGGCCGAGGCCGTCGAGGAGACCGAGGGCCTCTCGCTCGAATCCGGCCCGGTGGAGACGAACCTCGTCTGGATCGCCGTCGACCCCGCGATCGGGACCGCACGCGACCTGGCCTCACGACTTCGGGGCGACGGCGTGCTGGTCAGCGCCCTCGGCCCGCAGGTCCTCCGCGCCTGCACCCACCTCGACGTCCGCCGCGACGACGTCCGGAAGGCCGCCGACGCCATCCGCCGGGTCGCCCGGCGGGCGGTCGCCTGAACCCCGATCGGGATGGGTTGCGGGTGGGTGAGCGTCAGCAGCCCCGGAGGGGCCGATCATCCCCCGTCGCGCACTCCATCACCGACCCGCCGCGATCCCGGCCGACCGTCGGCCGCGCCGGGGGCCGGTTCCGCGGGACCTTCGACGAGCCCGGGCCGTGATCCGTCCTTTATCGGCAGAAATACGGATAATTGAGCCCGGGAACTCCTGAATATCAAGGATGGAAGCCGAATACCTTCCTCCTCGTCGAACCCCGAAAGGCGCACCCCCATGTCGTCCTCCGAGGCCCGGATTTCCGCGAACCGCCAGAATGCCGCACTCTCGACCGGTCCCAGGACCCCCGAGGGCAAGGCCATCTCGCGGGCCAACGCCCTCAAGCACGGCCTGACCGGCGCGGGTGTGGTGCTGCCGGAGGAGGACGCCGCCGCGGTCGAGGAGCTGGCCCGGGCCTTCCAGGAGGAGCTGGACCCCACGGGCGAGGTCGGACGGGCGCTGGCCCGGCGGTTGGCGATCCTGTCGGTCCGGATGGATCGGTGCGTCGACCGCGAGTTCGCCGCCGTCGCCGCGCGGGTCCGTAAGGCGCTGGAGGATTTCGAGGCGCCCGAGGGGGTCGGGCCCGAGGAGGCCGAGCGGCTCCGGGTCGAGGCGGGGCGGCTGGCGTCGTTCGACCCGTCCGACGGGGCGATCCTGGCCCGTCGGTACGAGGCGGCGGCCGAACGCGGCTTCTTCCGGGCCCTGGGCGAGTTGCGCCAGCTCAAACGCGAGCCGGCCCCGTCGCGGCCGGCCGGGACGGTGGCCGAGGTCCGGTCGTCGATGGCCCGGTTGGGTTCGTTCTTGCAGGGCGAGAAGCCGAACCGGCCAACGCCCCCGCCGGCCCCTTCGAAGCCCCTTCCGGCCCCCTCGAAGGTGGCCCCGGCGGCCTGGGACCCGTCGCCGTCGAACCATTTCGACCTCCCGTTCGCCATCGGCCTGCCCCGCTGAGCCCGACGGGCCGCCCTGGGCCGGTCCGCCGGGCCACTTCCCCGGCGCACCCGGCGAGTCCGCGCCCCGGCTCAACGCGCGAACGGGTCGCCGGACCGGTCGATCCGGAGGACCACCACGCGAGTCACGGCGCCGGGTTGGCCGCCGATCGGGCGCATCCGGGCCGGGAAACCGCCCCGAGATCGGCCCTCAAGGCGATCTTCTTCCCGGGGGACCCCGCCGGGGAATTGCGAGGACGAACCCCCTGGCGGATGATATCCGGCGAGGAGGTCCCGCCGCCGGACCGCGCCCGACCCGGAGAGGAGTGACCCCGGAGTGAGCCGACCGCCGGACCCGAACGAGATCCCCGGATCCCCCGACCGGGCGGCCATCCGCCCGGAGGGGCACGTCGACCGCCGCCGCCTGCTCGCGATCGCCCGACGCCTGATCGCCGCGCCGAGCCCGACGGGCCGGGCGGGGGCGGCGGCCGAGGCCCTCGCCGCGGTCCTGATCGAGGAGGGATTCGCGGTCGACCGCCCCGAGGCCGGGCACCCCGACGCCCCGGCCGTCGTGGCCCGGCTCGAAGGCCGACGGCCCGGCCGGACCCTCCAGTTCGACGGGCATCTCGACACGGTCCACCTGCCGTTCGTCCCGCCGGGGACCGACGGCGACCTCCTCACCGGCAGCGGGTCGTCCGACATGAAGGGTGGGCTGGCCGCGGCGGTCGAGGCCATGCTCGCCCTCCGCGACGCCGGCGGCCTGGACGCCGGGTCGGTCCTCCTGACGGCGCACGACCTCCACGAGGCCCCCTGGGGCTTCGGCCAGCAGGTCGACGCCCTGATCGCCGCCGGCTGGGTCGGCGACGCCGTGCTCATCCCCGAGCCGCTCTGCGACCACCTCCCCATCGCCGGCCGGGGCCAGGCGTGCTGGGCGGCCACGATCCGACGCCGGGGGCCGCCGGTCCACGAGGTCATGCGGCCCGCCGACGAGCCGAGCGTCATCGCCGCCGGGGCCGAGCTCGTCGCCAGGCTCGGTCGCCTGGATCGGGCCCTCACCGACTCCGACCCCGTCGCCGGGCGGGCCAGCGTCTTCGTCGGGCAGATCCACTCCGGCGAGATCTACAACCAGTCCCCCCAAAGCTGCCGCCTCGAAGGGACCCGCCGATGGGTCCCGGGGGCCGACCGGGCCGCGGTCGAGCGGGAGTTCCGCGCCCTCATCGCCGGGCTGGCCGATGAGACGGGGACGGCCATCGACCTGGACTATCAGCTCGTCCGCGACGCCTTCCGCCTCGACCCGGGGGATCCCCTGGTCGCGACCTTCCGACGGGCCCACGAGGCGACCACCGGCCGGCCGCTCCCGCCCGGCCCGAAGCCGTTCGTGGACGACGGCAACAGCTTCTGGTCGCTGGGCGGCATCCCGGCGATCACCCATGGCCCGCGGGCCGGCGGGCAGCATACCCTGGCGGAGTGGGCCTCGATCGATGACCTCGTCCGCGTGGCCCGCCTCTACGCCCTCACCGCGGTCTTCTACTGTCCCCGAGATTGAGGCGCCCCCATGGCGACCGACGCGACCCTGCCCGACCTGATCACCGAGGCCCAGGCCACCGAGGAGCGGTTCCTCCGCCAGATCTTCGTCCGCGACCAGATGGCCGAGTGGTCGAAGCACCCGCTGATCATGGCCCGGGCCGACGGCGTGCATTACTGGGACGTCCACGGGAACCGCTACCTCGACGCCCTCTCCGGGATCTACGTCGCCTCGGTCGGCCACAACAACCGACGCGTCATCGAGGCGATCCGCCGCCAGCTCGACACGCTCCACTTCTCCCCGCCGATGCACGGCACCAACCCGGTCGCCGTGCAGCTTGCCAACCTCCTGGCGGAGCTGGCCCCGGGGGACCTGTCGGCCGTGAAGTTCCAGTGCGGCGGGTCGGAGGTCACCGAGGCGGCCATCAAGCTGGCCCGGCAGTATCACCGCCTGAACGGGTCGCCCGGCAGGTACAAGATCATCAGCCGCTACCTCTCGTGGCACGGCTCGACCCTGGGTGCGCTCTCGGCCTCGGGGCTGAAATCGCGCAAGACGGTCAACGAGCCGATGGCGCCCGGGTTCCTGCACGTCTTCCCGCCGACCTGCTACCGGTGCCCGTTCGGGAAGTCGTACCCCGAGTGCGGCGTCACCTGCGCCTCGATCGTCGACCAGGTGGTCGCGATGGAGGACCCCGAGACGGTCGCCGCGATCATGGTCGAGCCGATCGGCCACACCGGCGGGGTGATCGACCCGCCGGACGAGTACCTGCCGATCCTCCGGGAGATCTGCGACCGGCATGGGATCCTGCTGATCTTCGACGAGATCATCACCGGGATCGGCCGGACCGGGCGGATGTTCGCCGCCGAGACGTTCGGCGTCGTGCCCGACGTGCTCTGCGTGGCCAAGGGGATGAGCGGCGGCTACGCCCCGATCTCGGCGATGATCTGCCGGCGGCCGATCGCCGACGCCTTCTGGGGCCCGATCGAGGAGAACCCCGGTTTCGTCGAGGGGCACACCTTCGAGGGGAATCCGATCTCCTGCGCCGCGGGGATCGCCGTGCTCCAGGAGGTCATCGAGCGCGACCTCTGCGGCAACGCCCGGCGGCAAGGCGAGCGGCTTCGGGCCGGCTTCGAGCGGCTCGCGGAGAAGTACGGGGTCATCGGCGACATCCGGGGCCGTGGCCTGTTCCAGGCGGTCGAGTTCGTCCGCGACCTCGCCACCCGGGAACCGTTCCCGGACGGGTTCGGCGTGATGGTCGGCCGCCGGGCCCTGTCCAACGGCCTGCTCTGCCGCTTCGACCCGGACTGGATCGCCTTCGGCCCCCCCCTGGTCTCGACCGCCGAGCAGATCGACGAGATGGTCGGTCTCCTGGACCGGAGCCTGGGCGAGGTCCTGGATGGGCCGGCGGCCGGCATGGTCCGACCGCGAACCGCCACCCCGAAGCCCCCGCCCGGCCGATCGCCGACCGCGGGCCCCTCGGCCGGGATCGGATCACCCTGAGGACGCCCTGACGGGACGACCGGAGGTGGTCCGGCGGAGGGCGACTCGCCGGGCCCCCTGCATCCCTCCATCGCCCTCGGGCCCGATCGGACGGGTGCCTTGCCGACGGACCGTGCCGGGCATCCTCGGCCCCGGGGCGGTTCCGGTCGGGCTTGGGGATCACGTTGAACGGGACCTCGATATGGGCCGGGCCGGGGATCCATGCCATCGTCGCCCGCCGCGGGGCCCGACCTCGGCCGCTTCGCTGGTCGATGGCCCGACGATGAGGTAACATCTGTTGCGGGCCGATCGTGCGATCGCCCCGCGATGGACGATCTCCGGGAGGGCCACGCCATGTCTCGCCACAGGCACGCCGTCGGCCTCACGCGCCGCGAGCTGCTCCAGGTCGGCTATTCGGGCCTGCTGGGGATCGGCCTCTCGACCCTCGGGGCGAGGGCGTCCCGGGCGAAGGGGGACCCCGCGCCGGTTGCCCGGTCGGTCGTCCTGATCTTCCTGACCGGCGCCCCCAGCCAGCTCGACACCTTCGACCCCAAGCCTGGGGCCCCGGCCGAGATCCGGGGCGAGTTCAAGGCCATCGCTACCCGGGCCCCGGGCGTCTCGTTCTGCGAGCACCTCCCGGGGCTGGCCGAGCGGGCCGACAAGCTGGCCATCGTGCGCTCGATGACGCACGGGATGCCCTCGCACGAGCACGCCACCCACATGATGCTCACCGGGATCGACAAGATGCCCCCGGGTGCCTCGCACATGGCCTCGCGGGCCGACTGGCCGTGCTTCGCCTCGGGGCTGGACTACCTCCGGCCCCGGGACGACGGCGTGCCCAGCGGCGTGATGCTGCCGACGTGGCTCCATAATGGCTACGGCTTCTCCGGCCAGGACGCCGGGGTCCTCGGGCCGAAGTACGACCCCTGGCACATCCGGAAGGACCCGAACGACCCGGCCTTCCGCGTCGACGAGCTGAACCTGCCGGCCGGGCTGACCGCCGAGGCCGTCGGCCGGCGTCGGGAGCTGCTGTCGGAGGTCGACCGGCAGGCCCGCGCCATCGACCGGGCCGGCTCGGGCGGCGGCTTCTCGGACGTCCGCGATAAGGCCTTCTCGATGCTGACCTCCGGCCCCGTGAAGCGGGCCTTCGACCTCGACCGCGAGGACCCCAGGACCCGCGACCGCTACGGTCGCCACGCATTCGGCCAGTCGCTGCTGCTGGCGCGTCGCCTGTTGCAGGCCGGAGTGCCCATCGTCCAGGCCAACATGGGGCCGATGAACAACTGGGATACGCACTCCAAGAACTGCGAGCAGTTGAAGACGCGGCTGCTCCCCCCCCTCGACCGGGCCGTGTCGGCGTTCCTGGACGACCTGGAGGCGACGGGCCTGCTGGACGAGACCCTGGTGGTGATGGTCGGCGAGTTCGGCCGGACCCCGAGGATCGGCGGCGAGGCGGGCAACGAGGCGTTCCGGACGGGCCGGGCCCACTGGGCCGGCGTCTTCTCCGCCGCGTTCGCCGGCGGGGGCGTCCGGGGCGGCCGGGTGATCGGCCGATCGGACAAGATCGGGGCCTATCCGGCCACGCGCGGCTACCTCCCCTCGGACCTCGGCGCGACGGTCTACCGGGCGCTGGGGGTCGACCCGGCCGGCGTGGTCACCGATCGGCTGGGTCGGCCGATGACGCTCAACCGGGGCGAGGGCATCGCACCCTTGTATGACGCCTCGCTGGCCTGAAGGCCCGTCGGTGCGCCGGCCCCTCAAGGTCCGGGGAAGGCCCGGGGCAACTCCCCCGACATGCGGCCTCGCCCCCGCCGCCCGACCCCGGTCGAGATATCGAGGTAAGTCGAGGGTCACTCGACCTCGCCCTCCACCCCGACCTCACGGCGACGTCCAACCTCCCGCCGGCCGGTCCCGCCAGGCTCGGCGCGATCGGCAGGCCGGGCCCGCCCGTCGCGGGGCGTGGCGGGATCGGGTATGGTCCGGAGGCCGGGCCGGCCCGGCCGGGCCCGACCCGGATCGCCCATGGCCCGGTCATCGACCGCTCACCGAAGGGGGATCGCATCGCCATGCACCCGCTCGCCCTGGCCGCCCTGATGCTCGCCGCCACGCCCCCGGCCGATGACGGGTTGCGGGTGCTCGACGACGCCCGGAAGCCCCGGGAGATGCTCCACTCCTACCTGATGGCCGAGGCCGGCAAGTCGTTCGACGCCCGCCGCGGGGCCGTGGCGGTTCTGAAGACGCCCGAGGAGTGGGCGCGACGGCAGGACGAGCTGCGCGGCAAGTTCCTCGCGGCGCTGGGGGCCTTCCCGGGGCGCACGCCGCTGGACGCCCGCGTCGTCGGCCGCGATCGGCGCGAGGGGTATGCCGTCGAGCGGGTCGTCTTCGAGAGCCGGCCGGGCCACCACGTCACGGCCGTGCTCTACCTGCCCGAGGCCGGGCCGCCCTCCCCCGGCGTGCTCGTGCCGTGCGGCCACGACGCCGATGGCAAGGCGGCCGAGACGTACCAGAGGGCCTGCATCCTCCTGGCCAGGAACGGCCTGGCCGCCCTCTGCTTCGACCCGATCGGCCAGGGCGAGCGGGTCCAGTTGCTCGACGAGCAGGGTAAGCCCGCCCTGCCGGGCAGCACCGCCGAGCACACGATGGCCGGCGTCGGGGCGCTGCTGGTCGGCCGCCACGCGGCGCACTACCGGACCTGGGACGCGATCCGGGCGCTGGACTACCTGGCGAGCCGCCCCGAGATCGACCCGGGCCGACTGGGCTGCACTGGCAACTCCGGCGGCGGGACGGAGACGGCCTACCTGATGGCCCTGGACGACCGGATCGCCGTCGCGGCGCCGTCGTGCTACATCAGCTCCCTGGAGCGGCTCTTCGCCACGATCGGGCCGCAGGACGCCGAGCAGAACATCACCGGCCAGGTCGCCTTCGGCATGGAGCACGCCGACTACCTCACGATGCGCGCCCCGAAGCCGACCTTGCTGTGCGTCGGCACGCGGGACTACTTCGATATCGACGGGGCCTGGGCCAGCTTCCGCGAGGCCAAGCTGGCCTACGGCCGGTTCGGCCTCGGCGAGCGATTGGACATCTTCGAGTCGGACGAGCCGCACGGATTCACCCGTCCCCGCCGCCAGGCGGCGATGCGCTGGATGCGGCGCTGGCTGCTCCTCAAGGATGACGCGCCGGTCGAGGCCGACTCCCCGGTCGCCACCGTGGCCCGGCTCCGGGTCACGCGCGGCGGCCAGGTGCTGGGCGAGTTCCCCGGCGAGAAGTCGGTCTTCGCCCTCAACGCGGAGCGGGCCGGGGAGCTGGCCCGGGAGCGGGCCGGGCGGTCCGCGGGCCGGCCGGCCGGGGCGTTCCGGGCCGAGGTCCGCGGTCGGCTGGCGCTGCCCGATCGGAACCCGTCGGTCATCGTCTCCGGCCGCGCCGATGTGGTCCGCCGCGACGGGTACACGGTGGATCGGTGGGCCCTGACGACCGAGCCCGGCGTGACGGTGCCGATGCTGCTATTCCGGGCCGATCGGGCGGCCGGGGGCAGGCCGATGGTGGTGTACGTCGGGGCCGACCGGGCGCTGGCCGCCCCGGGCGGTCCCATCGAGCGGCGGGTCAGGGCCGGCGAGGCGGTCGCCCTGGTCGAGCCCCGGGGGATGGGCGAGACCGCACCCGCCGGGACGGGCCCCGGGGCGAAGGGCTACTTCGGCACCGACGAGAAGGAGGCGTTCCTGGCCCTGCACCTGGGCCGGCCGCTGCTGGGCCAACGCGTCTTCGACCTGCTCCAGTCGCTCCGCGCCCTGGAGGGGGGCGGCGACGGCTTCCACCTCATCGGGGTCGGCGTGGGAGGTCCAATCGCGCTGCACGCGGCGGCGCTGGATGATCGGATCGGGTCGGTCGAGATCGAGCGGTCGGTGAATTCCTGGTCGGCCGTCGCCTCTGCGCCGATCGCGCGCGATCAGCTCGCCGGCGTCATCCCCGGCGTCCTGGAATCCTACGACCTGCCCGAGCTGGCGACGCTGATCGCCCCGCGACCGCTGACGATCCGCTCGGCGATCGAACCCGACGGCACTCCCGCGGCGCAGGCCGTCATCGAGGCGGCCTATGCCCCCGCCAAGGCCGCCTATCGCGACCGCCAGGCATCCGGACGGCTGGTCCTGCGGTCGGGCCCGTGAGCCGGGCGAAGGGACGGGGAACGCGATGATGGCAGGCACCCCCCTGCCCTGCGGTCCCGGCTGGTCCCGCTCCGGCTCCTGCTGGTGCCGATGTTGGATCCCGCGCCGAGGATCCTCGGGGCCCGGGAGCACGGTCGGGCTTTCAAGGCGTCTGCCCCCCCGGCGGGCCTCGCCGATCCCCCCGGTCGGGGCGAGGTCGGTGATGGGCTCGGCGCCGCCTCCGAGCCGGCTCCTCCCGTCGCCGGCCGGCAGGAAGCCCGCCCCTGAAGTTCAGCCGAGCAGGGCGTCGATCTTGCGGCCATTCACCAGGTCATAGGGTCGGCCGAGCTGGTCGTGGACGACCGTGTCGGCCGGGACGCCGAGCAGGTGGTACACGGTGGCGGCCAGGTCGGACGGGTCGTGCGGGTCGCGGGTCGGGTGCGCGGCGATCGCGTCGGTGGCGCCGATGCAGACGCCCCCGGCGATCCCGCCGCCGGCCAGGGCCAGCGAGTAGGCCCACGGCCAGTGGTCCCGGCCGGCGGCGGAGTTCACCCGTGGGGTCCGGCCGAACTCGGAGTTCACCCAGACCAGGGTCGAGCCCAGCAGGCCGCGGAGGTCCAGGTCGGTCACCAGCGCCGCGAAGGCCCGGTCCAGGGTCGGGCCGAGGCTCCCCTTCATGGCGTCGAAGTGCCCGCCGTGGGTGTCCCACCCGGGGGGCCGTCGGCAGTAATGCACGCTGACCATCGGCACGCCGGCCTCGGCCAGCCGACGGGCCAGCAGGCAGGACTGGCCGACCGAATTGCGGCCGTAGGCGTCGCGCGCGGCGGCGGGCTCGCCGGCGAGGTCGAAGGCGCGGGCGACCGCCGGGGCCGTGAGCAGGTCGAGCGCCCGGGCCTGGTGGGCGTCGAGCGTGCGGGCCGCCGCGTCGTGGTCCAGCGCCCGACGCTGCGAGTCGAGCCGTTCCAGCAGGCCCCGACGCCCGCCGAGTCGCGAGGGCGTGACGGAACGGTCGGGGGCGACGGCCTCGACCCGGACCCCGTCGGGCGTCAGGTCCTGGTCGACGAGCAACGGGCCGCGGGCCGCGCCGAGGAATCCGGGGGACTGGCCGTGGAGCACCGTGCCGTTGTTCCGGGTCATGGTCGGGCCGACCTGGACCCAGGTGGGCAGACGTCCGGGCCCCCGCAGGTGGTCCAGCGCGGCGCCGAAGGCGGGGAAGTCGGTCGCCGAGGGCGGGAAATCGCCGCGCGATTCGGTCCCGGGCGGGTGGTGGCGGCCGGTCATCGCCGGCAGTGCGGCCTGGACATGGTTGGCGTTGGCGTGGGTCAGCGAGCGGACGATCGCGATCTTGCCCATGAGCCGGGCCGACTCCGGCAGCAGCTCGCCGAAGGAGACCCCCGGCACGGCCGTGGAGATGGCGCCGAACTCGCCGCGTGCGGGCGACGGCCCGAAGGGCTTGGGGTCCCAGGTCTCCTGCTGCGCCGGCCCGCCGTGGAGGTAGATCATGATGACGGACCGGGCCCGCCCGAAGCCGGTGTCGGCGGGACGGGCCTCCGGCGCCGCGGCGCGGGCGCGGAGCAGGCCGGGCAGGGAGAGGCCCACGCCGGCCAGGCCGCCGAGGCGGATCGCCTCGCGACGGCTCGGCAGCGAGGCGCGGAACCCGACGCAACCGGACTCGGCGGGTGCGGGTCGGGGCATGGTCCTGGCTCCCCGGGTCGATCCGCGATGCAGAGGCACCACCGAGTGTCGAGGAGGACGGTCTCGGAGTCAACCCTGGCCCGCCCCCGCACCCCGGGCGGGGTGCGGTAATGGATTCTGGTAATCAGGCCGCGGCCTTCTTCCAATAGGCATCCCACTGGTTCCCGTAGGCCAGGCAGCAGAGCGACGCCATCCGCTCGACTCGACGCACGCGCCATCGGGCCC